>JAABUS010001339.1_pt1 | contig 54425 bp, 42 predicted proteins | sample 5560161 | NCBI WGS metagenome assembly JAABUS01 (sample SAMN10711885, study PRJNA513376) | rock metagenome | isolation source: Antarctica rocks | place: Antarctica: Victoria Land, Trio Nunatak nord | collected 2016-01-04 | reverse complement strand
CGCCGAAGCTGAAGCCGTCGTAGGGGCAGGCGTAGCTCTCGCTGAAGAGGACGTCCTCGCCATCGATGACGTTCGCGATCGCCAGGCCGTCGCCGATCCTGAGGCAGGTCTCGAGCGACTCGATGATCCGGACCCGGTCCGGGTTCTCGCCGGACTCGGTCTCCTCCTGCTCATGCCGGACGACCAGGCGGTCGACGACGACCTCGATCGAGTGCTTCTTGGTCTTGGCCAGCTTGATCGGGTCGTCGATGTTCATTACGACCCCATCGACGCGGACGCGGACGAAGCCCTGCCGCCGGATCTCGTCGAAGACGCCGAGGTGCTCGCCCTTGCGGTCGCGGATCACCGGGGCCAGCAGCATCAGGCGCGTGCCGTCGTCGAAGGCGAGGATCTTGGCCGCCATCTGCTGGACGGACTGGCGCTCGATCGGCCGGCCGCACTTCGGGCAATGCGGGTGGCCGGTCCGGGCGAAGAGGAGCCGAAGGTAGTCGTAGATCTCGGTCACGGTCCCGACCGTCGAGCGCGGGTTGCGGCTGGTGCCCTTCTGGTCGATCGAGATCGCCGGCGAGAGCCCCTCGATCATGTCGAGGTCGGGCTTGTCCATCTGACCCAGGAACTGACGGGCGTAGGCGGAGAGGGATTCCACATAGCGGCGCTGACCCTCGGCGAAGATCGTGTCGAAGGCGAGCGACGACTTTCCCGAGCCGGACAGGCCGGTGAAGACGACCAGCCGGTCGCGCGGGATGTCGATGTCGATGTTCTTGAGGTTATGCTCGCGGGCGCCGCGGACGATCAGTCGGTCCTGGTGTGGCATGGTGACTGGACTCCCTGAGGGGCGCCGCGCTGATCGCGCCGCGGAGGTGGTCGGGTAGAAAGGTCCGTGTTGGACCACTTGCCAACGTACAGTTCTGGCGGACTGATTCTCGGACTCCGTCGGCACACTTTGTAGGGAGGGGCTTGCCCCTCTCGCTTCGCTGCCGCACCGCGCAGCGGTCCCGGTCGGCCCTGCTCAGCCCGGTCTAACCGGTTGGCGAACCGGTCGGGGCCGATGGCGACGGCCTCTGCGGCGGCCCGGGTGGGGCATGCCCCATCCCCAAGACCAACGCGCTTCCCCCGAATCGTTCATCGCGACAGCCGTAAGTCAGCGACGGATTGTGCCGATGTACAAGTCGCCGAACATGCGTGCTAACTTCAGATGATAGCACGGTCCGGAGTGACCGTACACCCTCAAGGGTAGCAAATCGGTGACCGTCGCGTTGCGCATAATCCGGACCGGTGCCGGTTTGACAGAAGTCCGATCGATCCGCACACTACAGCATGGGTCGAAGACCGGGAAGAGTAGGAGTCGGCGGTCGGCCAGCAAGCGGGAGCCATCGGCTGGAAGCCCTCGCACCGGATCGCCCCTCCGAACGTCGCCCGCGAGATCGTTGCCCAGGTCCCTGACGGGATCGGGGTCGGGTTCGCCCGTTATCGCGACGATGAGTGTGCCGCTGCCTGTCTCGATCAAGAGCAGGTGCGGCGAAGCGAGGTGGTACCGCGGGTGAGCCCGTCCTTGCGCAGGCAATGCGCTGGACGGGTTCGTTGCGTTTTCTGGGCCGAACCGATGCCCGGCCCTACAGGGACCGTGCTCAGGAACGGCGCGGTGCGTCTGGACGACTCAGGCAGACCGACCGAGCGCTGGGGCCGATTGCCTTTCATATTTTCGCTGTAACGATTGCTTGCCAGGCTGCCGAACGAGAGATCGGCAAAGACGAAGACAGGAACGAAGATGACCGACGTCACGATCACCGATACCGAGACTCTCGCCGTGGAGCCGACCGACCGACTGGCGAAGTCATTCGACGCGGCCTCGGTCGAGCAGGGGCTCTACGACGGTTGGGACGCGGCGGGGTACTTCGCCCCGAGCGACGCCGCCGGCCGTCACGACGGCGACACCGACCCGTTCGTGATGATGATGCCGCCGCCGAACCTGACCGGTGAGTTGCACGTCGGCCACGCCATGTTCGTCACGCTGGAAGACATCATGGCCCGCTGGAATCGGATGATGGGCCGGCCGACGCTCTGGCTGCCGGGCGCCGACCACGCCGGCATCGCTGGGCAGTGGGTCGTCGAGCGCGAGCTCGCGACCGAGGGGCTGACTCGCCATGATATCGGCCGCGAGGCGTTCCTCGAGCGGACCTGGGCCTACATGGGCGCCTCCCGTGGCGCGATCCGTGAGCAGCTCCGCGTGCTCGGCGCCTCCTGCGACTGGTCCCGCTTCACCTTCACGATGGACGAGGGTCCGAGCCGGGCCGTGCGGACCGTGTTCAAGCGGCTCTACGACAAGGGCCTGATCTACCGCGGCACGCGGCTGATCTCGTGGTGCCCGCGCTGTCAGACCGCCCTCTCCGACCTGGAGGTTACCTACCGCGACGAGGACTCGTTCCTCTGGCACCTGCGCTATCCTGTCGAGGGGGAGCCGGATACGGTGATCGAGGTCGCGACGACACGACCGGAGACCTTCTTCGGCGACACCGCCGTCGCGGTCCACCCCGACGACGAGCGCTACCAGCATCTGATCGGCCGGAACGTCATCCTGCCGATCATCGGCCGGGCGATTCCGGTCATCGCCGACGAGCACGTCGACCCGGCCTTCGGGACCGGTGCCGTCAAGGTCACGCCGGCCCACGACCCGAACGACTACGAGATCGGGCAGCGCCACGACCTGCCCCAGATCACCGTGACGAACCTCGACGGGACGATGAACGGCGAGGCCGGCCCGTTCGCCGAGATGCCGGTCCGCGAGGCCCGAGAGGCGGTCGTCGCTCGGCTGGCTGGCGATGGCGAGCTAGGGGCCGTCACACCCCATTCGCACTCCGTCGGGCACTGCGACCGCTGCGGAACGGTCGTCGAGCCGATGCTCAGCCTCCAGTGGTTCCTGGCGATGGAGACGCTGGCGAAGCCCGCCCTTGCGGCGGCGTCCGATGGCCGGCTGACCTTCGTGCCGGATCGCCACCGGGTGATCTACACCAACTGGCTGGAGAACATCCACGACTGGTGCATCTCCCGGCAGCTCTGGTGGGGCCACCGGATCCCGGTCTACTACTGCGACGACCCGGCCTGTTCCGATCCGATCGTGACCGACGAGCCGACCCTCGACACTTGCCCCCGCTGCGGTGGGGCGACCCATCAGGACCCGGACGTGCTGGACACCTGGTTCAGCTCCGGGCTGTGGCCGTTCTCGACGCTTGGCTGGCCCGACCAGACCGAGGATCTGGCCCGGTTCTATCCCGGCTCGGTACTGGAGACCGGCTACGACATCATCTTCACCTGGGTCTCGCGGATGGTCTTCTTCGGGATCGAGATCATGGGCGAGGTGCCGTTCCACACTGTCTACATGCACGGCCTGGTGCGCGACGCCGAAGGCGCCAAGATGTCCAAGACCAAGGGCAACGTCGTCGACCCGATCGAGATGGCGACCGAGTACGGCGCCGACGCGCTCCGCTTCGCGCTGATGACGGCCGGTTCGCCCGTCAACGATGTCCGAATCAGCGCCCAGCGGGTCGAGACGGCGCGGAACTTCGCAAACAAGCTCTGGAACGCGACCCGGTTCGCGCTCCGGGCGATCGATGAGTCGGACATCGCGGTCGGCGGCGAAGGCCCGGTCCGTCCGACCGTCGATACCTACGCCCTGACGACGACGGACCGCTGGATCCTCAGCCGGCTGGACGTCGTCACGGCGAGCTCGACCAGCCTGCTGGCGGGCTACCAGTTCGGCGAGGCGGCCCGGCAGATCCAGGACTTCATCTGGTCGGAGCTCTGCGACTGGTACATCGAGGCGGCCAAGGTCCGGCTCCGCGGGACGCCCGAGGAGCAGGCGGCGGTCGCCCAGACGCTCGCGTTCGTGCTGGAGCGGAGCGTCCGGCTGCTGCACCCGTTCATGCCGTTCGTGACCGAGGCGCTCTGGCAGGAGCTTCCACACATAGGCGACAGCGTCATGGTCTCGGCCTGGCCGGCAGCGGGTGAGACCGATCCCGGGGCCGACGCAACCTTCGCGACCCTGATCGAACTGGTCCGCGGCATCCGGAACGCCCGGGCCGAGAGCGGGGTCGAGGCCGGCCGATGGATCGAGGCGGAGATCTTCGCGGGCTCGCGGGCAGCCGCCCTGACCGGGTTGCAGCGCGAGCTGGCCAGCCTCGCCCGGATCGCCTCGGACAAGCTGACGATTACCGAGGACGAGTCCCGCAGCGTTCCGCAAGCGCTGACGGTCATCGCCGGCGACGTGACGGCCGCGCTGCCGCTGGCGGGAATGATCGATCTCGACGTCGAGCGGGAGCGGCTCCGCAAGGAGATCGTGGAGGCTGAAGCGGAGAGGGGCCGGGCGACGGCCCAGCTCGGCAACGAGGCGTTCATGGCGCGGGCCCCGGAGAAGGTCGTCGAGGTCCAGCGCCGCCGTCTGGTGATCGCCGAGGAGCAGATCGCGGTCCTGTCCGACCGGCTGGCCGACCTCGGGTGACCGGTGACCGGCGGCTCCTGGCGCGTCAGTTCTTCGCCGGGCCGGTGCTGGAGGTCGCCCGGCAACTCGTCGGCAAGGTCCTCGTCTCGATGCTCGATGGCGTCGAGACGAGCGGCCGGATCGTCGAGACCGAGGGCTACGCCGGGTTGGCTGACCCGGCCTCGCATGCCGCCCGGCTTCGCCGTTCCCGTCAGCGGATGAACGGTGAGCCGGGGCTGGCGTACGTCCACCTCTCCCACGGACTGCACAACACACTGAACGTCGTGGCTGAGCCGGCGGACAGTCCGTCAGCGGTTCTGATCAGGGCGCTGGAACCGATCACCGGGATCGGTGTGATGCGGCAGCGGCGCGGCGTGCCCGAACGAGTGCCCGACGCGAAGCTCGCATCTGGTCCGGGTAACCTCGCCCAGGCGCTGGCGATCACCCTGCTGGACGACGGTCGTGATCTGGCCGGCGACCCCCTCCTGTTCCTGCTCGACGCTCCACCATGTCCGGTCGTCTGGGAGTCGACCCGGATCGGCCTGACCAGAGCAACCGAGGTCGCCTGGCGCTTCTTCGACCCGGCCAGCCGAAGCGTCTCCGCCCACCGCCGCGGTCGGGAAGTGACATGATTCCCGATCGGCATAGGTGCTCAGGTTGGTAGGGGAGGGACTTTCCCCTCTCGCTTCGCTGCCGGGTCGCCGCGGCGGCCGTCGCCGCAAAACGACTGTCTCCGCGACCACACCTCTTGCGGTGGCCCGTCGTCGTAGGGGCGCCGCTTGCAAGCCCGGCCGCCGCAGCGGCCTTCGCCGCAAGGCGTGACGGTGTTCGCCACCGGACCTCCACCGGGAATCGGCGTCTTCCGCGATACCTGCACCGCCGGGCGGTATGGCGCCTCTCGCGTCGCTGGCGGCGCGGGCAAGGCAAGCCATATCCCTACGACAAAGGCGTTCGACAATGCGAAGCGGTCGGGGTTTTCGCGGACTGACGAGGGGAAGGACTTGATCAATATGACGGATCTGAATCCCTCACGGCCAACGGTCATGCTCGTCGGGACCGGACACTGGTCCAACCCTGACAAGGATTATCGGTCCACGGAGTTCGATGACATGCTGGCTCCGCGTCGACAGGCCGAGATCGAGACGTGTCTGGAACAGCTTGCCCGCTTCGCCCCGACGACGATCGCGCTCGAATCAATGGCCGACCCTGCCGACAGCGTCAACCAGGACTACCGGCGATACCGGGCAGGTGCGCTTGCGTTAACTGCGAATGAGCGGCACCAGATCGGGTTTCGGCTGGCTGCGAGGATGGACCACGAGAGGGTCTACGGGATCGACTGGCACGACCTGGAGCGCGACTTCGGCTGGGATGAAGCGGTATCGGCTGCCGAGCGACTCGGTCAGCACGATCTCGTCACAGCCTTCCTGCCGGGGCCGGACCACGCCATAGACGACGAATCCGGAGTCCGATCGTGCGCTCAGCGCTGCACCGTCAGTCAGCAACTGCTGAGGTCGAGCGATCCGGCGATCCTCGAGGATAGTCACTGTGTCTACATGGATCTGGCTCGCGTGGGCCAAGGCGACGACTACATTGGTGCCGATGTCGTCCTGCGCTGGTACGAGCGCAACATGAAGATCTTCGTCAACCTGACCCGGATCGTCTCGGGTCCGGACGACCGCATACTTGTCCTGATTGGCGGCGGGCATCTGCCGCTGCTCTCGCACTTCCTCAAGAGTTCCCGCGCCTTCGATCTCGTGCCGGTCAGCGACTGGCTATCCTGAGCGTCTGCCCAGGTCAGGCGGTTTCCACTGAACGGCCGGGTCTGCCAATCCGCGACTGAATCAGAGGGGTCGCTCTGCCGACATCCGGTGACCGGAAAGTGACATAATAGCGTCTGTGAATCGTCCGTCATCGAGGTGTGGGGACCGTCGCGGTCTCGGGAGTTGTGGATGCCCATTCGGCTACTGGACGAGCGAGTGATCGGCAAGATCGCGGCGGGCGAGGTGATCGAGCGGCCGGCCTCCGCCCTGAAGGAGCTGGTCGAGAACAGCCTCGATGCCGGGGCGACGACGATCTCGGTCGCGATCCAGAAGGGTGGGAGCGGTCTGATCGAGGTGGTTGACAACGGCACTGGGATCCCCGCCGCCGAGCTGCCGCTTGCCCTCCAGCGCCACGCCACGTCCAAGCTGACCGCCTGGGACGACTTGCAGCGGATCGCATCGCTTGGCTTCCGCGGTGAGGCCCTCCCGAGCATCGCCGCCGTGAGCGACTTCAGCCTGCGCAGCCGGACAGCCGATGCCCCGGTCGGGACGGACCTCGACGTCGTCTACGGTGCGCCTCGGCCACCTCGTCCTGCGGCGGCGGTCCCCGGAACCCGCGTCACCGTTCGCGACCTGTTCGGCAACGTCCCGGCCCGGCGCAAGTTCCTCCGGCAGCCAGGGACCGAGACCGCGATCATGGTCCGCAACATCGCCGCCTACGCCCTGGCGCGTCCGGACGTCGCCTTCCAGGTGACGGTCGATGACCGGCGCAGCTTCGCGACGGACGGGCGTGGCGACGAGGTCGCGGCGGCGGTCGCGATCTGGGGCACGGAGATCGGGCCGGCCGCGATCGCGCTGCCCGAACTCGACCCGGCCGGTGCCGTGCCAGGTGTGATGGTCGCCGGCTGGATCGGGCTGCCCGAGATCACGCGGTCGCACCGCAACAGCCTGCTGTTCTTCGTCAACGGCCGCTGGGTGCAGAACCGGACCCTGCTCTTCGCGCTGGAGGAGGCCTACCACTCGCTGCTGATGGTCGGGCGGCACCCGGTCGGCGTCGTCCGGATCCAGCTCGACCCCGCGATGGTCGACGTCAACGTCCACCCGACCAAGTCCGAGGTCAAGTTCGTCGACGAGCGCTCGGTCGCCCGGGCGGTCTCCCGCGCCGCCCACCGGGGGCTGAGTGAGGCGCGGCCGAACGAGGTGCCGGAAGTCCATCTCCGGAATTCATCCTCCGGAGACGTAGCCCAGCCTTCCAGCCGGCCGCTGGAGTTCCGGCCGTCGACCGGTCAGCGGGCCTGGGGCGCGTCCCCGCTCGGGCACGGGGCGGGGTCGTCGCCGAGGCCATTCGAGCCCACCGACCGCGAGGCGCCCGGTTTGCCGGTGCCCGGGGTGCGGTCACCCCAGGTCGCGGCAACTCAGCCGGAGCCCGAACCCAACGCGGCGTTCACCGCGCGTCCGGTACCGGTCCTGCGCGTTCTCGGGCAGGTCAACGGCACGTACATCATCGCCGAGGGGCCGGACGGGATGTTCATGATCGACCAGCACGCCGCCCATGAGCGGGTGATGTACGAGCGGATCCTGGCCGACATGCAGGGCAAGCGGATCGACCGACAGCCCTTCCTCGACCCGATGATCGTCGAGTTGACCCATCAGCAGTTCGGCGCCTTCGAGCGCTCGACGGCGGAGCTGGAGGCGATCGGGTTCCAGATCGAAGCGTTCGGTCCGCAGACGGTCGCGATTCGGGCGATGCCGGCGATGATGCGCGGCGTCAACATCGGCGACCGGCTCCGGCTGATCCTCGACGAGTTGGCCGAGGGCGGGACCGGCGAGTCGTGGCTCGACGCCGTCGCGATCAGCGCTGCCTGCCACACCTCGATCCGGGCGGGACAGGCGCTGTCGCTGGCCGAGATGCGGGAACTGGTCGCCCAACTTGAGCAGACCGATCAGCCCCGGGCCTGTGGTCACGGCCGGCCGACGATGCTGCACCTCAGCCAGGGCGAGCTGGAGCGGCAATTCTCGCGGCGCTAGTAGGCGGCCGGGTCGTCGTCCAGCCGGATCCAGCCGTGCCGCAGGGCGTAGATCACGGCCTGGGTGCGATCGTTGACGGCCAGCTTCCGCAGGATCGACGTGATGTGGTTCTTGACGGTCTGATCGGAGATCCTGAGGATCTGGGCGATCTCCTTGTTGCTGTTCCCCTGAGCGACGCAGTCGAGGATCTCGACCTCACGTGGGGTCAGCGGGGAGAAGACCGTGTCCGCGCCGCCCTGGCTGTCGGGCAGCTCGCGGAACTGGTCGAGGACGCGGGAGGCGACGAAGGGTCGGTTGAGGACGTTCTCGTTGATCAGGTACTCGCCACGAGCGACACGCCGGATGAGTTTGGCCAGTTCCTCCGCCTCGACGTCCTTGGTCGAGTAGGCCGCCGCGCCGACCCGGATCGCGTGAAAGAGCTGCTCATCGTCCTCGTGCATCGTCAGGATGATGATGCCCATCTGCGGGTGGTGCCGCTTGATGATCCGGGTCACTTCCAGCCCACTCATCTCCGGCATGTTGATGTCGATCAGCATGATGTCCGGCACGAACTGGCTGGCGAACTCGATCGCCTGCTGTCCGTTCTCGGCCTCGCCGACGATGCTGAGGTCCGGCTCGGCTTCCAGGCTCCATTGGATGCCGCGCCGGAACAGTGGGTGATCGTCGACGATCAGGATCGAGATCGTGTTGAGGGACTGTCCGCCTGGTCGACTCATTGGATGCTCCCGTTGGTTGACTGGTCAGGCGTCGGTCCGTTCGGCCGGACCGCGACCGGTAGCGGCAGGCTAAGCCGGATCGTTGTTCCGGAGCTGGGTGCGCTCAGGATGTCGAGATCGGCCCCGATCAGCCGGGCCCGCTCCCGTAGCCCGATGAGGCCGGCGCCGTGGTCCGTACCCGGAATCGGTTCCGACGGGTCGAATCCCCGGCCCTGATCGACGATCGTCAGGGCCAGCATTCCGGCGTCCGGAAAGAGGTCGATCTGGCCGTCGTCGGCCCCGGCGTGCTTCTGGATGTTCTGCAGGCCTTCCTGCACGATCCGGAACAGTGTCAGCTGCTGGTCGCTCGTGAGGGTCTCGGGCACGTCGGTGCTGGTGAAGACGATCCGCTTGGCGAAGAACTGGTTGTAGTCGGTGATATAGCGTTGCAGCGTGGGGACCAGACCGCGGTCCGCAAGCATCGCCGGCCGGAGGTCGGCCATGAAGCGTCGCATCTCCGCCACGCCGTCCTTCAGCAGGACCCGGAGCTGGGTCAGTTCGTCCGGGACGCGGGCCGGATCGCGCCGGGAGACCTGCTCGGCTATGTCGACCGCGAAGATGGCGTTGGCGAAGACCTGCGCCGGGCCGTCATGGATCTCCCTGGCCAGCCGGCTCCGCTCATCCTCGCGTGCCGCCACCGTGGCCTGCTGCATTCGAATGTCCCCGGTCCCCCTGATCTCGGCCTCCCACTGCCCCTCATCGAAGGAGGCGCGGAGCTCCCGCATGACGCGGTGGCTGGCGACGAGGCGGCCATGGAGCAGGCGGCCGCGCGCGATCGAGGCGTCCAGGGCATCGACGTCCCGACGCACCGCGAGATGATTCACTCCGTTCGTCAGGAGTTTTCGGTCACCGTGATCGAGTTCGGGATCGGCCAGCATCGACCCAACCGCGAAGTGGTCGATGAACTGCTGCACCCTGGCTCGCTCCTGCTCATCCCGGCGAAGCAGGGCGGACGTCTCGCCGGAAAGCAGCATGATCTCGTCCGCGAGTGTCGCCATCGATTCGGCGATCGTTGCGGCGATGGACTCCAACGTTGCGGGAAGCGGGGCGTCATCCGATCCCATCTGACCTCCAGGGGATGCCGCAAGGACGATCATCTTCGCGTCGTCGGGTGGGCCGACTCCGCCTCCTCGGTCCGGTGAGCACTGCTGGGTTCGATCACCGACTCCACCGCCGGGGCCTCAAGACCACCATGGGACGTTCGTCTCTGTCAGTCTAACGAAAACCCGCTCCCCGGCAACGAGACTCCACGGCCGCGTAAATGGCTGATCGGGCATCGACGTCAGGGTGGGGCAGGGACCTGATAAAGGCGGCGCCAGCCGTTGACCCGGATCTTGATGACATCGGTCAGGTTGACCCAGGTGTCGTGGATCGGATTCACCTTGCTGTGGGTTCCGGCGGACCAGACGACGGGGACTACCTCGATCGACTGACCGAGCAGCCGCGTGATGTAGAGCAACTCGACGTCGAAGGCAGTGACGCGAGCACCGTGCGCGAGGTTCGGGTCCCGGTAGAGCCGTGTCCGTTCAAGGATGTCCCGGGCCGCGTCTCGCCGGAACGCCTTGAACCCGCACTGGGTGTCCTGGATACCGGGGAGAAGGAGGACCTGCACGAGCAGGTTGAAGGCCCTGCCCATCAGATGCCGGTGGAGCGGCTCGCCGACCCGCTTCGCGCCGACCCCTTCACGGGAGGCGATCGCGACATCGGCTCCCGCGCGAATCCTGCTGACGAGCAGGTCCGTGTAAGAGAGCGGTGTAGCGAGGTCGGCATCCATGAAGAGGACGATCTCCCCGGTCGCGGCGAGCATCCCGGCACGGACGGCCGCCGCCTTGCCCCGGTGAGGTTCGGCAAGGACGCGCAACCGGCTGGACTGCTCGGCGAACAGGCGCGACCGCTCGAGTGTGTCATCCGAGCTGCCGTCATCCACGAGAAGGACTTCCGTCGAGCTCGAACGGGCCTCAGCGAAGGCGAGGACCGTTCGAAGGCATTCATCGACCCGCGAGTGCTCGTTGTAGGCCGGGATCACGATGCTGAGTGACGGCTCGTCGTCGAGCGTGCCGGCCCTGGTCGACGGCGCTGCTGCCATCAGCACTTCCTTCTGGTTCGAAACGATGTCGACGGAGGCGAATCTGGCTCAGACCCGGCTAATCGGGCGAGATTGGGCGATCAGTGGGAGAGACGATCCGACGGCGAATGCTACCCGGTGGGTATGCGCCTGTCTATCAGGGGACAAGCGGAAGGGCGGTCGATCCTGACGGCACCGAACAGTCGGTGTGACTGCCTCACCGCGCTGGCCGCCAATCGGTGCTGACAGTTGGGAGAGCGGCCCACGCAGGTGTACGGACAGTCGTTTATGATGTCCCGGACAATCACCACGACGTGACCGACCGGGGAGTTCAGATGATCTCGATCTACGTCCATCCGACCTGCACGTCCTGTCGCAAGGCCGTGGCGCTGCTTGAAGGGCTTGACGCCGACGTGGCCCGGCGCGACTACTTTCGCGACCGATTCATGGCTAAGGAACTCAGGGGCGTCCTCGTCCAGGCCGACCGCGCTCCGGCCGAGATGCTCTCGACGCGGGCCAGGGCCTACAAGGACCTCGGCATCGCCGACCTCACGGTCAGTGACGACGAGTTTATCGACCTGATGGTCACGGAGCCGACCCTGCTGCGCCGGCCAATGGCGACCGCCGGCCGACAGAGCACCGTCGGATTCAACGCCGACGCGCTGACGGCGCTTGCGGTAGCCGACGCTCACGGTCGCCGACGCTCACGGTCGCCGAGGCTCACGCGTAATACCTTCGACCGTCGATGATGCTTCGATGTCTAGCTGGAAGGAAAGCTGATGCTCGCGCTCGGATCACACATGTCGACCGCCGGTGGCGGGGTGCCGATGGCGCTCAAGCGAGCCGCCGAACTGGAGCTCCAGGCCTGTCAGCTCTTCACCAAGAGCGAGCGTCAATGGGCCGCCAAGCCCTTGACCGATGAGCAAATCGAGGCGTTCCACCTTGGGCTAGAGCAGGACGTCGTCCTGAACCGCCGCGTTGTTGCGCACGACTCCTATCTGATCAATATGGCCACACCCGACGACGAGCTCTGGGCCAAGTCGAAGGCGGCCCTGCTGGTCGAGTTGCAGCGCTGCGATGTACTGGGCATCCCATTCCTCGTCAGCCATCCCGGTGCTCATGTCGGCAGCGGCGCGGACGCCGGTATTGCCCGGATCATCGAGGCCGTCAATCGGGTCCTGTCCGAGCGACCGGAGGGGGAGACGACGTTGTTGCTGGAGACGACGGCCGGCCAGGGAACCACCCTCGGCAAGACCTTCGAGGAGGTCGCCCGGATGCTCGACGAAATCGAGGACAGGCGTCGGGTCGCGGTCTGCTTCGATACGTGTCACACCTTCGTCGCGGGCTACGACATCAGGACGCCAGAGGCCTATGCCGAGACGATGCGGCAGTTCGATGAGATCGTCGGGCTGGACCAGATCCGGGTCTTCCACCTCAACGATGCCAAATTCGGTCTGGGCAGCAACAAGGACCGTCATGAGCACATCGGCGATGGGGAGATCGGGCTGGACGGCTTCCGCAGCCTCGTGAACGACGAACGGTTCGCCGGCCGGATGGGCGTGCTGGAGACCGAGAAGGACCTTACTGGCGATCTCGACCGGAAGAATCTCGCGACGTTGCGGTCGCTCGCGGTCTGACCGGTCTGGACCGAGGTCAAGGTGGCTCGCCATCTCCGTCGGTCCTTGACCGTCAGCCGCCGCTGCCGCCACCGGTGACGGTCTGGGCGAAGGGATCGAGGGCGGTGTCGATCTGCTCGCGGCGCAGCCCTGAGGTCTCGTAGGCCAACTCGCGGACCGTGCGGCCCTCGCGGTAGGCCCGCTTCGCGATCTCGGCCGCCCGCTCGTAGCCGATCAGCGGGTTGAGGGCGGTCGCCATGCTGATCGATCCCTCGATGTAGCTCTCGCAGCGCTCGACGTTGGCGACGATCCCGCTCAGGCATTTCTCCGTGAACGCGTTCGCGACGCTCGCCAGCAGGTCGATCGAGGTCAGCAGGTTGTAGCCCATCATCGGCAGCATGACATTCAGGTCGAGCTGGCCCCACTGGCCGCCGCCAACGACCGCCTGGCAGCTGCCCGTGACGTGGATGCCGACCTGGATGACGCTCTCGCAGAGGACCGGGTTGACCTTTCCCGGCATGATCGAGCTGCCGGGCTGGATGGCCGGCAGGATGATCTCGCCGAGACCGGCCTGCGGCCCGGAGGCCAGTAACCGGATGTCGTTGGCGATCTTGATCAGGCTGCTGGCGACCGCCGTCAGGGTCCCGGCGGCGAAGACATAGGCGTCCCGGCTGGCCTGCGCCTCGAAGTGGTTGGCCGCCTCGATGAATCCGGTGCCGAACTGCTCGCCGAGGTTGGCGGCGACGTGCCGGCCGAAGGCGTGGTGCGTGTTGAGCCCGGTCCCGACCGCGGTCCCACCGATCGCCAGCTCCCGCAGGCCGGGCAGGCAGGCGACCAGCCGCTCGCCGGCCAGTTCGATCTGACGGGCGTAGCCGGAGAACTCCTGGCCGAGCCGGATCGGGACGGCATCCATGAGGTGGGTCCGACCGATCTTGACGACACCATCGAACTCGTTCGCCTTGCCGGAGAGCATATGGTGGAGACCGTTCAGGGCGGGAATGAGGCTCTGCTCGATCCCGACCACCGCGGCGACATGGAGGGCGGACGGGAAGACGTCGTTCGAAGACTGGCCCATATTGACGTGGTCGTTGGGATGGACCGGCCGGCCAAGAGCACGGCTGGCCAGCGTCGCGATGACCTCGTTGGCGTTCATGTTCGACGACGTGCCGGAGCCGGTCTGGAAGACGTCGATCGGGAACTGGTCGTCCAGCTCACCGTCAGCGACGCGGGTGGCGGCCGCGGCGATGGCGTCCCCTGTTCCTTCGTCCAGCAGTCCGAGCTCGTGGTTGGCCCGGGCGGCGGCGGCCTTGATCGCGCCGAGGGCATGGATCAGGGTCGGCGGCAGCGGCATCCCGGAGATCGGGAAGTTCTCGACCGCCCGCTGCGTCTGGGCAGCGTAGAGCGCGTCGGCCGGGACCTGCATGTCGCCCATGGAGTCGTGCTCGGTGCGGAAGGCGGGATTCGGGTTGCTCACGGTCCAAATGCTCCTGGAGGTCGGATCGGGCGGACGATGTTGCGGTCGCACGGGGTGAATGGTCCGACCGCGATCCTACCATCCCAGCCGGGAACGACGAACGCCCGTGCCGGAGGGGATCTCCGGTTCGGGCGTCGAACGTGGCATCAGTTCAGACAGACGGTTACTCGTAGCGATAGCCAGTGGCATGGTCGCGGAAGCGGTCATAGCGGCCGCCTTCCGGGCGCCGGCTGTCGTGGTCCGGTTCCGAGCCCGAGTCCCACCAGGTCGGCACCTGACCACCGATGGTGGCCAGTTCGGTCTTGGTGTAGATCAGGCCGTCGCGGTCCATCACCGAGAGCTCGTACTCACGGCTCATCGCGATCGCGTCGACCGGGCAGACCTGGGCGCAGAGGCCGCAGAACAGGCAGCGGCCGGAGCGGAGGATGAACTCGCCCAGCTCACGGTCGCCCTCCTCGGACGGCACGACGTGCATCTCCAGGCAGGAGGTCGGGCAGATCCGGGTGCAGAGCCCGCAGGCGACGCAGAGCGCCTCCCCGGTCTCCGGGTCGGCCCGGAGGGACGGCAGCCCCCGGAAGCGGTCGGCCATCGGCCGCTTCTCCTCCGGGTAATGAACGACCAGCTTGGGCATCATCAGCCGCCTGAGGGTGACGCCGAACCCCTTGACCTCGTCGAACATGTTACGTCTCTTCCCTGATGCGACCGGTGCGGAAACCGCCGCCCGCGATGACGCTGATCGATGCTAGTTGAGGTTCCGGACATCGGGCTGGAGGGTCAATGGACCGGTCGCGCCCGACCCGGCGACCGGCAGGACCGTCTGCCCGGCGCCGACGCGACCGGCGGAGGGCACGGTCATGCCGCCGCGCTCCAGCCGGGCGTAGGCGATCCCACTGTACAACTCGGTCAGGCGGGCCAGCTCGGCCATGACCTGGCTGGGATGGCGATACGTCATGTCGTAGCCGAACCGGCGGGCGAGCTGCTGCAGGATGTCGAATGACGACCGGGCCTCGCCGGGGGCGGGAACGGCGCTGCGAACGCGCTGGACGGTCCGGTCGAAGCTCGTGAACGACCCGTCCTTCTCGATCGATGTCGCGAGCGGCAGGACGATGTGGGCCAGTTCCGTCAGCGGCGATCCGAAGGCGTCCGCCACGATCAGGAGGTCGAGCTTCGGCAGGACGGCCTGGAGCTCCTGGTCGAGGACTCGCTCGCGACCGTCCAGAGTGCCTTCGACATAGAGCGCCCGGACGTCGCCCCGCGCGATCGCGGCCGGCAGGTCGGCCGCGGACAGGCCCGGCCGGTCGGAGAGCTGCCGGATCGGGACGAAGCCGTTGCTGGTGTTGGCCTTCTCGGCCCAGCGCGGCGCCCAGGCCTGCTCGAAGACCGAGCGGACGGAATCATCCGAGACGGGACGGCCGCCGGGCAGCAGCGCTGGCCTGGCACCGGCGTCGCTGAGCCCCTGGGCATTGGCACCACCCCGGGGCGACATCACGCCACCACCGGCGACACCGAGATTGCCGGTCATCGTCGCCAGCAACGTGCAGGCGGTGGTGACGGAGCCCGCGTCATCGACGAGTGTGCCGATATCGCCCGGAGCGTAGCGGGCGGCGTAGCCACCGCCGATCTTCGTCGGAGCTCCGGACCGAGCGGCAGTCTGGTAGATCACGCTCGGCAGCTTCGTTGTGCCCAGGCCACCGAAGGCGTAGATCTTCGCGGCCCGACGCATCTGCTCCAGATCGACGCCAGCGGCGTCGGAGACGAGGCGAGGATCGATGTGCTTCCGGTCGCCCTCGGCGCCAGTCGACCAGCCCTCGTCAGCGATGATCGCCGCGATCCCGAGCAGGACCTCGGCCGTCATGCCGGGGCTGGGCTGGAGCCAGACGTCGGCCCGGTCGGTCATCGGCGACCGGTCTGGGCTGACGACGACCAGCTTCACCTCGCGGTAGATCCGGGCGTGGTTGAGCCAGTAGGCCGCGATCGGGGTGGTCTTGTTGATGTCCGGCCCGACGACCAGGGCGGAGCGGACGTCGGTGAAGAGCTCCTGCAGGCTGTTCGTTCCGCTGACGGCCGCGCCGAGGGAGAGCTCCGTCGCGGAGGATGAGGCCTGCTGGGCCCGGGTGCTGTACATGTCGATGTTGTTGGTGCCCATCACCGCGCGGGTGAACTGCTGGAGCAGGTAGGCTTCCTCCGTCGTCTGGTCCGGGCTGGCCAGTGCGGCGAAGCGGTCGCCCTGGTGATGCTCGAGGCCGGCGACGACGCGCTCAATGGCGTCCTCCCACGCGGTCTCAACCAACTCACCGTCGTCGTTCCGGACCAGTGGGCTCGTCAGCCGGTCGGGGGACTGGAGTTGCTCGTGGCCCCACTTGCCGAACTCGCAGGTGTAGCCGAAGTTGACGCCACGATCCCAGAGGTGCGAGGCCCGGCGCACGACGCCGCGGTTGGTCTCCAGGTTGATCGTGCAGCCGCCGTCGCAGCCGCCGCAGATCGTCTCGGTCGTGTCGACCTCCCACGGGTGGTGGGCGAAGTGGCGGTCGGTTAGCGCGCCGACCGGGCAGGCGGCGATGCACATCCCGCAATTGGTGCAGGTCGTCTCGGAGAGGTCCATCCCGAAGGCCGGGGTGATCGTCGCCTCGAGCCCGCGGTTGGCGGCTTCGATCGCCGTGACGCCAATGACCTCGTCGCAGACGCGGGTGCAGCGGGCGCACATGATGCAGCGATCCCACTTGTAGTCGATCGTGGAACTGAAATGCTCGTAGCTGTGCGCCATCTTCGGCCGCCGGTAGGGGTTGGCGTTGATGTTGTGAAGATAGGTATTGTCCTGCAGGTAGCACTGGCCGGAGGCGTCGCAGGTCGGGCAGTCGAGGGCGTGGTCGATCAGGTACATCTGGAGGATGAACTGTCGGGCCTGCTCGACTTCCGGCGTGTGGGTGCGGACTTCCATGCCCTCGGTCAGCGGCGTCGCGCAGCCCTCGATCAGACCACCGCGGCTGCCGAGGACCTCGACGGTGCAGATGCGGCAGGAGCCCCAGGCGCGCAGTTTCGGCTGGAAGCAGAGGTTGGGGATCTCGATGCCGACGTTGCGGGCGGCGTCGAGCAGGTTCGTGCCGACCGGGACGGTAACCTCGACGTCGTTGATCTTGCCCGTCACCATCGTGACCGTCGGCTGGGTCGCTACCATCGGTTCGCGTTACCTCTCTTCATGAGAAGGTCGGCGCCTCGCCACTGGTCCGTCGGGGCGTTGGCGGACTGGAATCGAGCCTGCCAAACGGTCCGGCGGCCAGCCGGCGAGGGTCGGCCAGCCGTTTGTGAGAAACGGCACAATCTTGCCCGAAGTTTAGCATAGGCGCCCTGTCCCACCCCTCTCCGCCGGCCAGTTATGGCCCGTCCTGCACGATATCCCCGAGCCTGGCCAGCTCCGGTCAGCGTGGTAGACTCGAACGTGTTTTTCCGATTCCCATCGCGGTTTTGCGGACCTGAACAGCCCGGGTCCGGGGCCGGCGGATCCGAGGCTGAGCCTGATGCCGAACGCAACCACCCCCGCTCCGGCGGCGACCATGACGGGCGTCGACTACGAGACCGTCATTGGACTCGAAGTGCATTCGCAGCTCCTGACCCAGAGCAAGATGTACTGCCCCTGCGACGCCGACTACGCCGGAGCCGAGCCGAACACCCACAACTGCCCGACCTGCCTCGGATTGCCGGGCGCCCTGCCGGTGATGAACGCCCAGGCCGTCGAGCTCGCGATCCGGACCGGGCTGGCACTGAACTGCGAGATTCCGGCTCACAACAAGCTGGACCGGAAGAACTACGTCTATCCCGACCTGCCCAAGGGCTACCAGATCTCGCAGTACGATCTGCCACTCTGCGTAGGTGGGGCGATCACCTTCGCGGTCAATGGGGAGACCCGTACCTGTGGGATCACCCGGGTCCACGTCGAGGAAGACACCGGCCGGCTGGTCCACCACGACGACGCGACCGGCGTCGAGGCGAGCTACGTCGACCTGAACCGGTCGGGCGTGCCGCTGATGGAGATCGTCGGCGAGCCGGACCTGCGCAGCCCTGAGGAGGCCGGCGCCTACCTGGTCGCCCTCCGGCAGACGCTGCGCTACATCGGCGCCTCGACCGGCAACATGGAGGAGGGCGCCTTCCGCTGCGACGCCAATATCTCGATCCGGGTCCGTGGTACCCAGGAGCTGGGAGCCAAGGTCGAGATCAAGAACATGAACTCGTTCCGGGCGGTCGAGCGGGCGCTGCGCTACGAGGAGCAGCGCCAGCGGGCGGAACTCACGGCCGGCAATGTGATCCCGCAGGAGACGCGGGGCTGGGTCGAAGCCCGCGGCGTCACCGTCGGCCAGCGGTCCAAGGAGCAGGCCAACGACTATCGCTACTTCCCGGAACCCGATCTGCCGCCGCTCGAGATCGGCGCCGAGACCGTTTCGCGGATTCAGAGCGGACTGCCCGAGCTCCCGGCGGCTCGGCGAGCCCGGTTCCGCGAGGATTTCGGGATCAAGTCGTCCGACGCCGAACTGCTTACCGGGGAACGTGAGGTCGCTGATCTCTACGAGCAGGTGATCGCCGGTGGTGGGACGGACCGGCCGCAGGCGGCGGCCAACTGGATCGTCAATGACGTGATGGGACTCCAGAGCGCTACCGGCCTGCCCGCCAACCAGCTACCGCTCTCGGTCGATCAGTTGCGGGACCTGCTCGACGCGATCGACGCCGGCAGACTGACGCCACGAGCGGCCAAGGACGTCCTGCCCCAGCTGGCCGACGATGAGATGCCGACGGCCGCGGCGAAACGGCTGAACCTGCTCTCGCTGGACGATGCCGACGAGGTCGAGCGGGCCGTCCAGGACGCCATCGCCGGCAACCCGGCAGCCGTGGCCGACTACCAGACCGGCAAGAAGGCCGCCTTCGGCCGCCTGATCGGCGAGACGATGAAGCGGACCGGCGGCCGGGCCCGCCCGGAGGACGTCCGGGAGCGGCTGACGGCGGCGCTGGACGGACAGTAGCGACCTGGCGATGTCCCGCCGTGAACGGCCCGGATTTAACGATATTGGTCGCAGTGTTGTTCTGCCGCGTGGCGTGTCGTCGTGGTACTGCTGTCTCTCGTAGGGGCGACGATTGCGAGCCCGGCCGCCGCGGCGGCTATCGCTCCGCGGGGCGATAACGGTGTTCCGGGTTCAACCGTGTCCAATGTTGGACGCGAAGGGTCGGTTGACAATCCTTATCGTCTGGCGTTGGCTCGGCGTGAACGCGCTGGTGGCGGGGCACGGTCTCGCCTGGCGGCGAAGGCCGCCGCAGCGGCCGGTCACCGCAAGCGGATGATTCTCCGTCACGTACCGCTGCGGCGGTCTGGCTCGCAAGCTTCGCCGCCACTACGGGAGGCGGCGCTCCGGACCGCGCGGCTCTTTACCGCGACCACAGTTGTTCATATATCCTGTGCTCTACGCACGACATGGACGATGATCGTTTGTGATGGGATACTAGACGGAGACCGCTACCGAGCGGCAACCAGCCCAACTTCGGAGGCATCACGGTCGCCTCCCGAGGAGTGAGACGACGATGTCGATCGACCTTGAGACCCGTACCGCACCCGCGAACCGCCTTGAAAATTTCGCCCCCCCGCCGCGACCAGCCGCTGACAACCTGTTCGACGTCGCCGTTCAGCAGTTCTATATCGCCGCCGACCGGCTCGGCCTCGACGACGGGATGCGGGGGATCCTCAGCCATTGCGAGGCCGAACTCACCGTCAGCTTCCCGGTCGAGATGGACAACGGCACGGTCCAGATGTTCCAGGGGCACCGGGTCCAGCACAACCGCGGACCGGGGCCGACCAAGGGTGGCATCCGCTATCACCAGGACGTGACGCTGTCCGAGGTCAAGGCGCTCGCCATGTGGATGACGTGGAAGTGCGCCGTCGTCGGTCTACCGTACGGCGGGGCCAAGGGCGGCGTTCGGGTCGATCCCAAGGCGCTGTCCATGAACGAGGTCCAGAACCTGACCCGGCGCTACACCTCCGAGATCATGCCGATGATCGGCCCGAACAAGGACATCCCGGCGCCGGATGTCAACACCAACGCGCAGACGATGGCCTGGATCATGGACACCTATTCCATGCACGTCGGCTACTCGGTTCCGGGCGTCGTTACCGGCAAGCCGCTGGCGCTGGGGGGTTCCCCCGGCCGCAATGAGGCGACCGGGCGTGGCTGCGTCTATGTCATCGAGGAGGCCTGCCTCTCGACCGGTCTCAATCTCGCCGGTGCCCGGGTCGTGGTTCAGGGGTTCGGCAACGCGGGCGCGACGGCGGCCCGCCTGATCGACGAGCTCGGCGCCGTCGTCATCGGGGTCAGCGATAGCCGTGGTGGGACCTGGAACGCCGCTGGCCTCGACCTCGACCGGGTCGCCCGGCACAAGAGCGCGACCGGCTCGGTTAGCGGTTACGCCGAGGGCGAAGACATCTCCAACCGCGACCTGCTCGAGCGGCCGTGCGACATCCTGATTCCGGCGGCGATGGAGGGGCAGATCGACTCCGACAACGCCCACCGGATCCAGGCCCGGATCATCGCCGAAGCCGCCAATGGCCCCACCTCTCCCGAAGCGGACGACGTTCTGTTCGATCGCGGCATCACCGTCCTGCCGGACATCCTCGCCAACGCGGGCGGCGTCACGGTGAGCTACTTCGAGTGGGTCCAGGCGCTGCAGGCCTTCCCGTGGACGGAGACGGACGTCAATGACCGGCTCCGCAAGATCATGCGGGACTCCTACCGGGCCGTGCAATCGACGGCGTCCGAGCACCATGTCCATCTGCGGACCGCGGCGATGCTGCTCTCCGTTCGCCGGGTTGCCGAGTTCACCCGGCTCAGGGGGATCTACCCATAGGGTGGGATTGCCATCGTTCGACGGCCATAGAACCGCCGGACCTCGATTCGAGGCCCGGCTGTTCTCGCATCCCGATGGCTACCGCTGCCCCGGGTGCCAGTTCCTGACGTCCGGCTAATCGGCCGTGCAGCTGTTCTGGCAACCCGAGTAGTTCTCGTTGCAGATGCCGACGTAGTAGGACGTGTCGTTCCCGTTACAGGGGATGCACTCGAACTTGTCCCAGTGCCAGCACTGCCCGACCGATCCGCCGGGGAGCGAGCCGATATCGACGACCTCCCCGCCGTGGCTGCCAATCCAGGTGCATTCCGTCAGGTCCGGGCAGTCGTCGATGAACAGGCTGGCGTTGCCGAAGGTCGGGGCCAGGTCCTCGTCCGCCTGCTGGCCGGTGGCGTGGGCCAGTCCGCTGCCCTCGTAGTTGCTGAGGATGTTGACGCCGTAGGTGAACGTCGCGGCCCCGGCGTCATAGACCGGCTCGATCAGCTCAACGACGAGCGTGTCCTCGTTGCCGTCCGCGTCGTTCGTGACCAGCGCGGCATTGGGGGGATTGAAGGTGCTGAACCCGAGGGTGTCGATGAACTGATCCGTCGGTCCCTCACCGAAGATGCGCTCGGGCCGGTCGGAGAAGTAGATGGTGCGGCCGGTGTGGCCTGCGAGCGTGAGGAGATAATCGGCGCCGCCGCCCGGTGCCGGGGTCGCATCGGCGGCGGGCGTACCGGCTGACGGGTTGGCCGTGAATGAGCCAGACGTGGCGGTCTGGACGAACAGGAAGGCGCCGTTGGTCAGGGTGACGCCATCGATCGTCACCGGGGTCGCCGGAACATCCTGCGCGGCGGTACCCAGCGCCTGTCGAGCCGCGAGGGCTGAGGCCAGCCCGAGACCTGACACCTGAAGGGCCTTGCGACGGGAGAGGTCGGTCGACAAGGATCGGCTGAGTCGATCGAACGATCGTGTTGGCATGGTGGTGTCCCTTCGAGGCGAGTCGCGTCGCCACCGGACAAACACCGGTGGAGTGTCATTCGCAATATAGCGACGTATTGACACAAACGCAATGCTTCGAATTATCTGAAGGAATGACCGTCCAATGAACAGGCTCTGCCGAGGGGGACGGGGTCCGGCGGCATCAGGCCCGGTGCGCTCGCATGTACAGGCCGTTGCAGAGCGCACGACGTCCGATCAGCAGATGGTACAGAGAAGGCGGCGGAGCTCGTCTTCCTGGTCGGAGCGGGTCACGGCGATCACGTCGTCGCCGGGCTGGAGTTCCGTGGCGGCCGTTGGGATCGTGACGTGGGCGCCGCGGCCGATCGCGGCGATGACGCAGTCGACCGGCAGCTTGATCTCCCCGATCGCCTGATGGGCGACGACGGAGTGCTGGTCGATCCGGGCCTCGACGATAGCGAGGTCGGCGTAACGCAGGTTGAGGAGATGGACGAACGACTGGTCGGGGATCGACTGCTCGATCAGGTTCATGATGTAGCTGGTCTGGCTGACGATGACGTCGATGCCGAGCAGGCGGAAGACCTTCTCGTTGCGCGGATTGCTGACGCGGGCGACGGAACGGCCGACCCGGAACTTCTGCTTGGCGATCTGGCAGACGACGAGGTTGTCCTCGTCCTCGCCGGTCACGGCGATGATGACGTCGGCCCGGGCGGCGCCCGCGCTGCTGAGCGTCGTGGCCTCGGCGGCGTCGCCAAGCACGATCACCGATCCGAGCTCCTCGGTCAGCTTCTCGACCTTGGCCGCGTCCTTCTCGATGAGCAGGACCTCATGGCCCTCCTCGAGCAGGTTGCGCGACAGGTAGTAACCGACCTTCCCGGCTCCGACGACGATGATGTACACGGTTGTTCATTCCTTGTGAGCTGGGGGAACGGTGATAGTCGCCGTTGGGATCAGAAGACGTCGCTGAGGGCGGCGCCGACGCGGCCGGGGACGGCCGCGTCCATGTCGATGACTTTGTCGATGATGACGGCTGAGACCGTCGTCGTCGGGCAGACGGTCGTCATGCCCATCCGGCGGTAGGTCTCCTCGCGGACGGGGTCGGTGATCCGGCAGATCCGCTCGTCGACCTCGAACAGGAGATCGACGAGCTGGGTCGCCATGATGTTCCGGTTGTCCTTGCCCGAGACGGCGATGAAGGCATCGGCCCGCTCGATCCCGGCCGACCGGAGGACGTCCTCGTCGATCCCGGTCCCGATCACGGTGCTGCCGGCGAAAGTCGGTGGCAGCCGGCGAAACGCCTCCCCGGCGACGTCGATGATGGTCACATCATGGCCGTTCTTGGCGAGGATCGTCGCGATCCGGGCGCCGACACGGCCGCAGCCCATGATGACGACTCTCATTACCGGCCCCAGGAGTTCGCGGTGGCGGCGATCGTCAGGACGGCGTCCTCCTCAGCCTGACCCATCGCCTGCCGCATCACGATGACTTCGCAGGGGGAGGTCTGAAGGATGTAGCGGGTCGTCTCGCCGAGGCCGACCTTGCCGTGCTTCGAGCGAAGCCGGGTGCCCATGATGATGAGGTGGGTGCCGCGCTCGATCGCCTCGTCGACGACGGCGGTCCCGGCCGTCCGGGCCTGGAGGAGTTCGCTCTCGACCTGGACCGTCTTGCCGGTCAGGAGGGACTGGGCGAACTTCTCGGCGCCGCGCAGGATCGCCTCGCCGCGCTCGATTTCGGCGGGCAGCTCGGCATCGAGGGGGAGCTGCTGGGGGACTTCGACGACATGGATGAGGGTGAGTTCGATCGCCTTCCTGTCGGCGATCTGGGCGGCGACCCGGATGGCCCGCTCATCGGAGCGCTGGCCATTGATGGGGACGACGAGCCGTTTGACGCGGTCTTCCATAGTGCCTGGATATCCAGCGACACGGGGCCAGAGGTCCCGGTCTCAAGGCGCGACCCGACCGGAGTCAGGAACGCGCGGATTGTTTTGGTTTCGATCCCACAAGTATCGGACGACCGGCACCATTCCGCAAACCGGACCATGCCGGCCGCGGATTCAGCGTCCGAGCGCGAGGCGATCCCCGAGCGCCTCCGGCAGACCGGCGGCGACGATCGCCTGCCGGGTGACGTCGATGGGGTAGTCGACTCGCCGCATCTCGACCGTCGCCCGGCCGACGTCGTAGATCAGGTAGGCGGCTCGCGGGTCGCCGTCGCGGGGCTGACCGACGCTGCCGGGGTTGATGATGGCCCGGTCCTGGGCTACGTCGATCACCGCACCTGACTCTGCCCGGCGAAACCGAACTCGACTGGATTCGCCAGGGTAGGACGCGACCGCGGCGACATGCGTGTGACCGACGAAGCAGAGCTGGGTCGCGAACGCCGTCATGTTCTCGGCTGCCACCGTCCCCGAGATCACGTACTCCCAGATCGGGGAGCGCGGGCTGCCGTGGGCGAGCGTCGCGTCGCTGGAGATCACGGTCCGCGGGTAGCGGGCGAGCCGCTGGCGCTGCTCGTCGCTGAGCTGTCCGGCCGTCCACCTGGTGGCGAGCTGGGCGACGAGATTGAACTGGCTGATGTCGAGCTGGCCGATGCAGGCGAGGTCGTGATTGCCGACGAGCGTGATCTGGGGCTCGACCGCGGCCAGGAGATCCATGCAGCGGCCGGGATCGGGTCCGTAGCCGACGGTGTCGCCCAGGTTCCAGATCGCATCGCAGCCGGTGATGTCGGCGAGGACGGCCTCCAGCGCCGGAGCATTGGCGTGGACGTCCGAGAGGATGGCGATCCTCATCCAGGCCGCCGCCGGGCGTGGATCAGCAGCGCGGCGACATCCGATGCCGTCACGCCAGCGAGCCGCCCGGCCTGCCCGATGGTTTCGGGTCGGGCGACAGTGAGCCGCTGTCGCGCCTCGATCCGGAGACCGGCGACGGTGTGGAAGTCGATCCCGGAGGCGAACCGGAAGCGGTCGAGCTCGCTGGTCCGGCCCGCCTCTCGCTCGGCCCGCCGGACGAACCCCTCGTACTTTGCCGTCTCCGTCACGCGCTCCCTGATGTCCATACCGACCTCTTCGAACAGATGAATCGAGCTGTTCCCCAGGACCGCCCGGATCTGATCGAGCGTGACCGCGGGCCGGCGGAGCAGGTCGTAGGCCGACTGCCTTCCGCTGGCCGGTTCGATTCCGTGCGCCGCAAGCAGATCCGTGTCGGCCAGCCGCTGCTCGAAGGTGACGGACCTGAGTTCGGCCAACAGTGACTCTTCGGCCGAGAACTCCCTGTTCGTCTCGTCCCAGCGCCTGTCGTCGATCAGTCCCAGCCGATGGGCGATCGGGGCGAGGCGACGCGGCGCCGTCCCGACCCGGAGCAGCAACCGGTGCTCGGCTCGGGAGGTCAGCATCCGGTAGGGCTCGTCGAAGACGCGGGTGGTGAGGTCGTCGGTCAGCACGCCGACATAGGCCTCGTCTCGGCGGAGCCGGAGCTCCTCCAGACCGAGCGCCCGGGCGGCGGCGTTGGCGCCGGCGACGAGTCCCTGAGCGGCGGCCTCCTCGTAGCCGGACGTGCCGTTGACCTGCCCCGCCAGGAAGAGTCCTGGCAGGCGACGAGTCTCCAGCGTCCCGGACAGCTCGTTGGCGTCGACCGCGTCGTACTCGACGGCGTAGCCGAAACGGGTGATCCGGACATTGCGCAGCGCCGGGATCGTCCGCAGGGCCGCCTCCTGGACGTCGGTCGGGAGGCTGGTGCTCATCCCCTGGACGTAGAGCTCGGTCGTCCGCCAACCCTCCGGTTCGAGGAAGACCGGGTGGCTCTCCTTGTCCTCGAACCGGTGGACCTTGTCCTCGATCGACGGGCAGTAGCGCGGACCGACGCCATCGATGGCGCCATTGAACATCGGGGCGCGGTGAAGATTGGCGGTGATGATCGCGTGCGTGGCCGGGTTCGTGTCGACCCGCAGGCAGGCCAGCTGGGGTCGATCGTCCCGTTGGGTCGCGGACGGAAGATGCGCTGTCAGGAGATCGAGGGGCGGCAGGTTCAGCGGCTCGATCCGGCCGTGGCGACCGTCGTGGCTGAACCAGCGATCGGCACTGTCACCGGGTTGGAGTGAACCGAGCGAGTAGTCGACGGTGCGGGCGTCGATTCGGGGTGGGGTACCGGTCTTGAAGCGTCGGGTCCGGATCCCGATCGCGGCCAGGCCCTCGGCCAGCGATGTATCGGCATGCTCGCCGGCCCGCCCACCGCCGCGGCGCTCCTCGCCGCGGACGAGCTGACCACGCAGGAACGTGCCGGCGGTCACGACGACGGCCCTCGTGCTGATGTCGCCCGAGCCCCGCGTCGTGACGCCGATGACCGACGGCTGCCCCCCGTCCGGCCCGAGCAGGAACCCGGTCGCATCGTCCTGAAGCAGGGTGACACCTCGCGCCGATTCAAGTGCTTCCTTCATCGCCATCGCGTAGAGCGTCTTGTCGCATTGCACCCGGAGCGCCTGGACCGCGGGTCCCTTGCCGGTATTGAGGGTCCGGATCTGGAGGGCGGTCCGGTCGGCCGCACGGCCCATCTCGCCGCCAAGGGCATCGATCTCGGCGACGAGGTGGCCTTTGGCCGGGCCGCCGATCGACGGGTTGCAGGGCATGAACCCGATCCGGTCGAGGTTGGGCGTAACGATCAGAACGCGGGCACCCCGGCGGCTGGCGGCCAGGGCGGCCTCGCAACCGGCGTGGCCGCCCCCGATCACGATGACGTCGAAACGCTGCCTGTCACTCATACTTCGCTCTTGGTCTCGATCTGAGTCGGGGAGTCGGGACGCACTGGGGACGATCACCGCTCGTACATTTGGGGACCGGGTGACTCTATGGGCTTCTGGGCCAGCGGAATGCTGGCCAGCCGATTGCAAAGAATACGGTAGCACGTCGTGTCCGGAGGATCATCGGACCGGCCAATGGGAGGTCCATGAGCCTGCTGAGTACGATGGCGCAACAGATGGTGAGTCAGCTTAGCCCGGATGAGCGAGCGGAGGCTGCCCGCGAGATCGCAAGCAGCATGATCCGAGATCTCTCCCGCGAGGAGCGGGCCGGCCTGGTCCGTTTGCTTCTCGCCGAGTTGCTGCATGATGTCCCGAGCGAGCAGCGCCTCGAGGTTCTGCGTTCCGCTTTGAGCGGTACGGATCAGGAGGCAGAGTAGATGTCGAACGTCATCGAGCCCGGTCGAGTCGACCGGCCAGAACTGAGTACGGGCCAGTTGATCGCGATCGCGGCCACGGCCTGTGGTGGTGGCGCCTGGCTGTTCCAGAAACTGACCCAGCGACCAGAGGACGAGACGGCGTCGAATGCGACGTCCAACGCACCGGTCGATCTCCGGGGGCGGCTTCACGCGCTGGCCGACAGCGACACGGTCCGCTCGGTCGAGCGGCGGGGCAATGAGCTCGTCCCGGTCGTGCAGAGCTACCGGGCGCGGGCCGAGCAGCTGACCGGGAGGGCGAGTGCCGAGGGATCGAAGCGCCTGAGCGACGCTGAGAAGCGGATCGCGAAGCAGCGCAAGCAGTCTGGCAAGGCGATCAAGCGAACTGAGAAGCAGCTCGGCAAGCGGCTCGACCGAACCCGCAAGACGATCGATATGGCTCCGGTCGCGCTGGCCGGAATCGTCGATACTGGTCGAGAGGAAATCAGGCACCTCGAGAAGTCGGTCGGCGCGCGGGCGGACGGCCTGCGGAAGACGACTTCGGACCTGACTGCAGAGGTAACGACGATGACGAACCAACACGTCAAGCGCCTCCAGGAGCGTGGGCAGGGTGCTGCCGATGCGATCGGCGCGACGCTCCGCGATAGTACTCGTGACACGTCCAGCCGCATCGCCGATGTCCGGGAACAGGTCGTCACGCTGGCGAAGGCGTCATCTGGCGATGTCGAGGCGCTCCTGCACGATGTCACGAAGGATGTCCGCAAGAATCTGCCGGACGTCGGGAAGACCGTCAGTGATCGGGCAACGGAGATCGGCCATCAGGTTGCCGAAAGTGCCAGCCGTGCCGGACAAGCCGTCAGTGACCGGGCGGCCGGAGCCAGCGACCGGGTACCGGGTGGCTCGGATGCCGTGAGCCGGGCTCAGTCGGCTCTCGCTGACGCGACCCAGAAGGCGGCCGCGGTCGCCGGGCCCGCGATCGGGAAGGCCAGCGGGCGTCTTGGTCATCTCTCGGATGACCTCCGGGACGATCCGGCGGCTGTCCGCTCCAGGCTCGTCGAGCAGGGTCGGGGCGCATTGAAGTCGATTCAGGGCCAGGCTGCCCAAACTGCCAAGGACTTGGTTCCGGTATCGAAGCAGGCTGGATCGGTCCAGAGCCGAGCGACGGAGGCGCGTGACCGCGGGCTCGATGTCGCGGCCCTGCTCCAGTCGAACATCCCGTCGTTCCTGGCGCAGGTCACGGACATGATCGACCAGACCAGCGGCAAGACCGGCGCCCAGGTCAGCGATGCCCGGAAGCAGGCCGCCAAAGCGGTCGACGGCGCGGAGGACGGCCTCCAGGCCGCTCTCGACCGCCTCGGCGAGGCGGCCAAGCGCGCTGCCCAGGTCGGAGACCAGGCCGTCGCGGCCTCGTCCCACTTCCGGGGCGCTTCCCGGAATGCGGCGCACCGAACGGCCGACGCCGGCAAGGACGGATTCGAGTCCGTCATCTGGCTGGGAGCCGCTGGCGTCGCGATGTACTACGGCGTCCTGAGCCCGGAGCAGCGGGCGACCGTGAACAAGTTCGGCCTCAAAGTGGGCCGGGGCCTCGGCAAGGTCATCGGCGAGATCCGCGGGCAGGACCAGAAGTTCTAGGGCTCGTGTGTTGGTCACCGTATGACGGCGATGCCCGGCCGTCAACGGACCGGGCTTAACGACAAGGTGTCTGCAAGGCGGACATCCTTCGTACTCGCCTTTCAGCACGTCAGATGATCTTGAATCCACGAGTCCAATGTCGTTATGTCCGAACCTGAAGGGGCCGGACAAACCAGACAACGAGAAGGCCGCGTCGAAACCCTCGATGCGGCCTTCTCGTGTATGCGGACGATTCGGCTGGCGATCAGGTGCGGGTGGCAACCTGTGGCTGCGGAGCGCCGTGGCAGTGCTTGTACTTCTTGCCGCTGCCGCACCAGCAGGGCTGGTTCGGGCCGACCTTGCGCCGCTTGACGATCGGCTGCTGGCCCTCGTCGGCCTCCGGCGCGATGTTCGTCTGTGTCTGGGCCTCGGTCACTTCGGTCCTGACCGGCTGCTGAGCGGCGGCCGGCTGGACCCGGAAGATCGTGTGAACGACATCACGGCGAACGTGATCGAGTAACTCGTTGAACAGGCGAAAGCCGTTGGTCTTGTAGGCGATCAGCGGGTCGCGCTGGGCGTATGCCTGAAGACCGGCCCCCTCGCGAACATCGTCCATCGTCGTGAGGTGCTCGACCCAGAGCCGGTCGATCACGGCCAGCATGACATGGCGCTCGACGGTCCGCATCGCCTCCTCGGGGAACTGCTCCTCGACCTCGTCGAGCGCCCGGTCGGCATCCTCGACCAGCAGGGCCGTCAGGTCTTCGCGGTCCAGACCGTCCAGATCCTCGACGGTGATCTCGGTCCGTCCGACGAGCGCCCGGTAGCTCTCGGCGAGGCCTTCGTAGTCGATGTCATCCCCGCGAACGACCGGCTGCGCCTTCTCGATCAGGGCGTCGATCTCGCCGGAGACCATCTGGGCGATCCGCTCGGACATGTCGTCACCCGCCACGACCTTGTCGCGGTCGCCATAGATGACTTCGCGGTGGCGGTTCATGACGTCGTCGTACTGGACGACGTGCTTGCGGATGTCGAAGTTGTGGCCCTCGGTCTTTTGCTGGGCGCTCTCGATCGAGCGGGAGATCAGCGAATGCTCGATCGGCGTCTCGTCGGTCATCCCGAGACGGTCCATCATCGAACCGATCCGGTCCGAGCCGAACCGCTTCATCAGGTCGTCTTCGAGGGAGACGTAGAAGCGGCTCGAACCTGGGTCGCCCTGGCGACCGGCTCGGCCCCGGAGCTGATTGTCGATCCGGCGGGATTCGTGGCGCTCAGTGCCAATGATATGGAGACCGCCAGCCTGGCGAACCTCCTCGGACAGCTTGATGTCCGTCCCGCGGCCAGCCATGTTGGTGGCGATCGTCACGTTCCCCAGACCGTCCGGCGCCTGTCCAGCCCCGGCGACGACATTGGCCTCGCGCTCGTGCTGCTTGGCATTCAGGACGAGGTGCGGGGTGCCGATCTCGTGGAGGAGATTGCTGAGCCGCTCGGAGGTGTCGATCGAGGTCGTGCCAACGAGGATCGGCCGGCCAGCCTCGCGGAACTCCTTGATCTCCCGAGCGACCGCCTGGAACTTGCCGTCCTCGGTCCGGAAGACGAGATCGGCGGCGTCATCGCGAGCGATCGGGACGTTAGTTGGGATCGACACGACATCAAGGCTGTAGATCCGGTGGAACTCCTCGGACTCGGTCCTGGCCGTACCGGTCATGCCGGCCAGCTTCTCGTACATCCGGAAGTAGTTCTGGAACGTGATCGTCGCCATGGTGACGTTCTGCCGCCGCACGCGAACGCCCTCCTTGGCCTCGATTGCCTGGTGGAGCCCCTCGCTGTAGCGCCGGCCCGGCATCAGCCGGCCGGTGAACTCATCGACGATGATGACTTCGCCCTCGTCATCGACGATGTAGTCCTTGTCGCGCTTGAAGATGACCTCGGCCTTGACGGCCTGCTCGAGGTAGTGGGTCAGTTCGATGTGGCGATCGTCGTAGATGCTCTCGCCATCCGGGATCCCGGCCAGCCCCTCGACCCGGTCGATCCCGTCATCGGTCAGATTGACCGTCCGGCTCTTGAGGTCGACCTCGAAGTCGCGCTTGTCCCGGAGCTGCTTCACGATCTGGGCGAACTGGTAGTACTTGTCGTTCGCCTGCTGGGCCTGGCCGGAGATGATCAGCGGGGTGCGGGCCTCGTCGATGAGGATGTTGTCGACCTCGTCGACGATGCCGAAATGGAGTCCGCGCTGAACCTTGCGGTCCGCCGTCGTGACCATGTTGTCGCGGAGGTAGTCGAAGCCGAACTCGTTGTTGGTCCCGTAGGTGATGTCGGCGCCGTAGGCCTCGCGCCGGGTGACTTTGCGAAGGTGCGGGGTCGCGCCCTCCTCCTCCGGCTCGTCGTCCGGGTCGTAGAGGAACGCGGTCTCGTGCTGGATCACGCCGACCGAGAGGCCGAGGGCATGGTAGACCTGCCCCATCCAGGCGCCGTCGCGGCGGACGAGATAATCGTTGACCGTGATGAGATGGACACCCTTGCCCTCGAGAGCATTGAGGGCGATGGCCAGGGTCGCCGTCTGGGTCTTTCCCTCTCCGGTCCGCATCTCGGCGATCTTCCCCTCATGAAGGACGATGCCGCCGATCAGCTGGACGTCGTAGTGGCGCTGGCCGAGAACGCGACGGGCGACCTCCCGGGTGACGGCGAACGACTCCGGCAGGATGTCGTCCAGCGTCTCCCCCTGCGCCAACCGCTCGCGGAACTCGTCCGAGGTGCCCCGGAGCTCCTCGTCGGTCATCTCCTGGATCGTGGGTTCGAGCTTGTTGATGTCATCGACGAGGGGCTGATACCGGCGGGCGATCTTCTCGTCGGTCTCGCCGAACACCCTGGTCAATAATGTCCGTACCATTGGTTCTCCTGTGGACAGCGGGGTGGGAATCTACGCTCGCTGGTCATCCGCTATCTTGACGCGTAGGTACCGAAAGTATAGCCGCTGGCGTTGACGGCATCGGTCCGGTCGCCGAACATCCTCCCAGAGTTCGATTCCCGGTCCCGCTGGTTCGCGAACCGGCGAGGCGGCAGCCCACCCATCGTCGCCCAAAGGAGCCCATGTGACCGCTCTCGCCCTCGATCACTATCCGACGCACGATGAGATCGTGGTGGCGCTCGATGCCTGGCAGGAGGCGTATCCCGACCTGATCTCGGTCGAGACCATCGGCAGCTCGACCGAGGGTCGGCCGTTGCTGTCGGCGACGGTATCGGACCGGCGGGCCGGTTCGCCGGACGACAAACCAGCTGTCTACGTCGAGGGGAACATCCACGCCGGAGAGGTCCTGCCGTCGGCCGTGGCGCTGTCGACGATCCAGACGCTGCTGACCCGCTCGGACGAGCCGGAGATCGCCGAGCTGCTCGCCCGGTATACGTTCTACGTCCGGCCACGGGTCTCTCCGGACGGCGCCGAGGTCTATCTGACGACGCCCTACCGCCTCCGCAGCGCCGCCATCCCCTGGCCGACGCCGGAGCGCCAGCCCGGACTACACCCTGAGGACGTCAACGGCGACGGGTACATCACGCTGATGCGGATTCGTGATTCACAGGGCGAGTGGTGCGTCTCGTCGGTCGACCCGCGAATCATGGTCCGCTGCGAGGCCGGGACGCCGGCCGACGAGCGATTCCAGCTCGTTCAGGAGGGGTCGGTCGAGGGACCGGTCGGGGCCAACCTGACGATGGCCTGGGCGTATTGGGGGCTGGACTTCAACCGGAGCTTCCCGCACAACTGGCAGCCGGAGCACCAGCAGCTCGGCGCCGGCCCGTACCCGCTCTACGTTCCGGAGACCCGGGCGACGGCGGACTTCTTCCTCGCCCACCCGAACATCTTCGCGGCGGTGCTGTATCACACCGCCGGCGGCTTCATCTTCACCCTCCCGTCGTCCCTGCCGATCGGCAGCTACGAGCACGACGACCTCCAGTCCGAGTACCGTACGCTGACCCAGCACTACACGCGGCTGACCGGCTGTCCGGCTTTCCAGAGCTACGATGAGGAGACGGATACGGCTCGCTCTGGTTCTCTGATGGACTGGGCCTACAGCCAGATGGGCGTCCTGACGTGGGTGCCGGAACTCTGGGACATTCAGAAGGCGTCTGGCGCCCGGCCGGAGCGAGTGGCAGCGTTCCAGTCGCTGGACGAGCAGGGCGAGCGGCGGATGCTGGGATGGGCCGACCGGACGATCCCGGAGACCGGGTTCGTCGACTGGCAGCCGTTCGACCACCCACAGCTCGGGCGGGTCGAGATCGGTGGCTGGACCTTCAAGTTCACGCACCAGAACGCCCCGGCCGCCCTCATCGGCGAGATCGCCGGGCCGGCGATCGACTGGTCCTTCCTCGTCGCCCGTTCGGCCCCACGCCTGGAGATCGAATCGGTCACCGTCAAGGCGATGGGGCCGGACCACTGGCTCGTCTCGGCGCGGGTGACCAACGCCGGGTATCTGCCGACCAACGTCTGCCAGCAGGCAATCGATGTCCGGCGGGCCGGATTGGTCAGCGTCGCGCTGGAAGGTGACGGCGTCCGGGTCCTCGATAGCGGGCAGCGCCAGTCGATCGGCCACCTCAAGGGGGAGTCGGCGGCGGTCGATGAGCCGTGGCGGGGGCCGATCGCGGCCCGCCGCCGGGCCGATGTCCGCTTCGTGGTCGAGGCACCGAAGGGGACCGAGGTGACGGTGACGGCGAAGAGCCCGCGAGCTGGGCGCGCGACGACCACCGTTACGCTTGGTTCTTGAATGGCCTGACGCGTTTCGACCGGCTGGTAACGGGAGCGTGATCAACCATGCCGGCGTCGGCTGACTACACCGAGCGGGTCTTCGCGACGGTCGCCCGGATTCCGCGCGGCCGGGTGACGACGTACGGCCGGATCGCTCGGGCTCTGGGCGATCCGCGCGGAGCTCGCATGGTCGGCTGGGCGCTGATGGGCGCCGCCGATGCCGCGCATCTGCCGGCCCATCGGGTCGTGAACCGCAACGGGGAGCTGACCGGCGGCTGGTACTTCGGCCACCCGGACATCATGCAGGCCCGCCTCGTCGCCGAGGGCGTCCCGTTCAAAGCCGAGTACTTCGTCGACCTCGACCGCTGCGTCTGGGACCCGTGGGAGGACGATCCGGACCGGACGCCGGTCGACATCGTCCCGCCGGCCGGCCCGGAGGGTGAGCAGTAGGCAATCAAAAGGGCACGGCTCAATCACATCGTAGGAGCGAAGCGAGAGCTTCGCTCCTACGGAAGGGTCACCGCCAGCGTCATGAACGCCAATGACGCCTCGGGTCTTCCAACGCTACCCGCCACCGACGGCGTGGACCAGCTCGACCTGGTCTCCTGCGCTGAGGATGGTCCGATCGGACCGGTCTCTCGGAATGATCTCGCCGTTGAGTTCGACGATCACCATCGAGACCTTGTAGCCGCGTGAGGTGAGGAAGTCGCCGACCGTGCTGCCGGTCGGGACGATTCGCTCCTGGCCGTTGATCGTGACGCTGATCGTCGCGCGAGTCGTCTCGTTATCGTCGGTCAACATGATGCTCCTTCCTGGTCTGATCCAGTGCGGACCGCAGCCTGCCGGCAGCCGCTGACGGATCTTTCTGAGCGAGGATGGCGTCGATGACCGCGATGCCATCACAACCAGTCGTCATCACCTCCCCAACGTTGGCGACCGTGATGCCGCCGATCGCAAGGATGGGAATGTCGCTGGCTCTGACGATCTCCCCGAGCCAACCGATCCCACGGGCGGCACGGCTTGGGTGCGTTCGCGTCTCGAACACATTCCCGGCGAGCAGGTAATCCGCTCGCTGCCCAGCCGATGCGTCGCGGTACGGACCATGAACGGAGCGGCCGATGATCCACAGAGTTTCCGCTCGTATATCTCGGGCGGGCGGCTGCTGGTCGTCCCTGAGATGCAGTCCAGTTCCGAGTTCTTCAGCAAGTTCTGGACGACCGTTGATGATGAGCCGTTCGGTACTGATTCGGTCGACGATCTCGACCGCCAGCCACCGCATATCGTTGTCGGACAGATCCGGCTCACGGAGCTGGACGAGATCGACGCCCGCCGCGACTGCGGCCACGACAGCGTCGACGAGCGGCATCCGGGAGCGATGGCGGTCGGTGATCAGCATCAGGATTGGGAACGGCATCGAACTGTTCACGGGGAGCGGCTCACGATCGCCTCGTCGACGACGGACCGGAGGCAAGCCGCGGCTCGCTCTGGGTCGTCGCTCCGGAGGATGGCGCTGATGATGGCGACTCCGTCGGCTCCCGCGTAGATTACCGACCTGGCCAGGGTCGTGGTGATTCCGCCGATGCCGACCGAGGGGATGCCGGCGGCCCGCACGCGGTGGCGGAGGCCGTCTAGGCCGATCGCGGCTCCGGCGTCGGCTTTGGATCCGGTCGGGAAGACGGGGCCGAGGCCGACGTAGTCCGCGCCTTCTGCGACAGAGCCCGCGGCCTGCTCCTCGGTCTCAGGCGACCAGCCAATCAGGAACCGGTCGCCGGCGAGGCGACGGACGACATGGATCGGCAGGTCGGTCAGGCCGACATGAATGCCGTCGGCGTCCACCGCCAGGGCGACGTCGAGCCGATCGTTGACGAGGAACGGCACGCCAAGTTGCCGGCACACTGTGGCGAGGGACGTCGCCAGAGTGAGCGCGTCGAGATCGCTGAGGTGCTTGGCCCGGAGCTGGACGCAGGACACGCCTCCGGCGATCGCGGCAGCGGTGTCGGCGACGACGTCGCCCGAGGCGGACTGCTCGGGGTCGGTAACGAGATAGAGGGCGAGAGCGGCCCGAAGTCGGGCCGGGTCGGCCATCCAGAGGGAGCCGGTCACGCCGTAGCGCCGATCAGGTTGGCGGTCGGGCTGCTGGCGGAGGCGTAGGCCCGGCTCGGGATCCGGCCGGCGAGGAACGCCTTCCGGCCCGCCGAGACGCCCATCGCGATCGCCTCGGCCATCATGGCGGGCCGGTCGGCCAGAGCGATCGCCGTGTTGACGAGGCAGGCGTCGGCTCCGAGCTCCATCGCGAGGGCGGCGTCCGACGGCGCCCCGATCCCGGCGTCGACGACGACCGGGACGGTCGCCTGCTCGACGATGATCCGGATCGCCTCACGGTTGACCAGCCCCTGCCCGGAGCCGATCGGGGAGGCGAGCGGCATGACCGTCGCCACACCCATGTCGGCCAGGCGGCGGGCGAGGACCGGGTCGGCGCCGATGTAGGGCAGGACGGTGAACCCTTCGGCGATCAGCGTCCGGCAGGCCTCCAGCGTTCCGATCGGGTCCGGCAGCAGGTAGCGCGGATCGGGGATGACCTCGACCTTAACCCAGTCGGAGAGGCCCATCGCCCGCGCCAGCCGCGCGACCCGAACCGCCTCCTCGGCGGTGGCACAGCCGGCGGTGTTCGGCAGGACGGTGTAGCGCGACCAGTCGAGATCCTCAAGGACGGATCGGCTGGCTGGGTCGTCGAAGTCGATCCGCCTCAGCGCGACGGTGACGATATCGGTACCGGACGCCGCGATCGCGTCGACCATCTCGGCCGACGTGCGGTACTTGCCGGTCCCGACCATCAGGCGGCTGTCGAAGGTTCGGCCAGCGATCATGAGTCGGGAATCAGGGGTGATCATCGGTAGCGCTCCGTCTCGTCCGTCACGTCGGCGATGGCCTGTGTACCCTGCGCCGCCGACGGTCCCATCTCTGGGAAGCGGTAGAAGTGGTTGACCGGAGAGTGGCCGCCGCCGATGGCGTAGCCGGCCCGGATCGCGCCGGTCAGGTAAGCCTTTGCCGCCTCGACCGCGGGGACGATTTCGATCCCGAGCGCGAGATTGGCGGTGATGGCGGCCGAGAGCGTGCAGCCCGTCCCGTGGACGTTGAGAGACTGGATGCGCTCCGACGGCATCTCGATGAACTCGACGCCGTCGAACAGGACGTCGGTCGCGGTCGCGGCGCGGTGCCCGCCCTTGATCAGAACCCATTCGGTGCCGAGGGCGTGGATCGCCCGGGCGGCCTCGCGGAGGTCGTCTTCGGTGACGATCGTCCGGCCGGACAGCACCTCGGCCTCAGGGATGTTGGGCGTGACGATCCTTGACATTGGGATCAGGTGCCGCTTGACCGCGTTCACGGCGTTGCGCTGGAGGAGCTGGTCGCCGCTCTTCGAGATCATGACCGGGTCGACGACGGTCGGGACGCCCCAGGCCGCGAGGCGGTCGGCGACGACCTCAACGATCAGGGCGCTCGAGAGCATCCCGGTCTTGGCGGCGTCGGCGCCGATGTCCTCCATCATCATGTCGATCTGGGCGACGATGACCTCGTCCGGCACTTCGGCGATCGCGTAGACGCCCTTGGTGCTCTGGGCGGTGATCGCGACGATTGCCGTCGTGCCGTAGACGCCGTGGGCGGCGAATGTCTTGAGGTCGGCCTGGATGCCGGCCCCGGCACTGGAGTCCGACGCGGCGACGGACATGGCCTTGGAGACCTTCGGCCGGAGCTCTTCGGGGACGAGGACCTTGTCCTTGGTCGATTCGGCGTTGGGGTCATGACCGTTGGTTGACACGCTGTCTGCCTCGTCTGCACGGAGCCGCGACGGCATCGCCGGGGAGGCGACGGGCGGCCTGAGACGACAGTGCTCCGATGGAACGCGGAGACAGCGCGACCGTCCGACGCAGGCACGGTGAACCGCCGGTCAGTGGGCGGTCATCGACAGAGTGGTCGGGTCGCGACGGCGTTGCGATCCCTGCGCCGGCATGACCCGGATCAGGTTCGAAGGGTTGGCGTCGGGCTGGCGTCTCGCCGTGCCCTCGACCTCTCAGCGGCTCCCGCGCCCCTGGCAACTGTCCCCGATAGGCTACCATGTCGGTGAGTATCGGATGTCTGCCCGGCCACGAGACGGTCGCTGGTCGGGATGGGCGGGAACGAGGAGCAAGCATGAGCCTGATGCATGGGCTGAGCCAGGTCCGACAGCGGCTCTGGGAGAACGACGCCTCTGGGGCGACGATGAAGCTGGTCGACTCGATCATCCAGCGGGCATCCGACCCAGCCGCGGCCAGCGCCCCGTCCCAGTCGCAGTTGCAGCTGGTCCGGATGCTGATGCGGACGCCGGTCGCGAACGACAACAGCACTGTTTACAACGACCTCGTCCAGCTGGAAGAGGAGTTGGAGACCGCGGCGCAGAGCTTCCAGCAGGAGCGGGAAGTGGCCGACAATCGGCCGTTACCCAAATCGAAGAAGTACTACAAGGAGCACCGCCAGCGCAGCTAGCGGTGCTCCTCTCGTTCGGTCCGATTCGGGCCGGCGGGCGCCTACTCGGCGACGCAGATCGGTGAGTGCGTGCGGGCGGCCAGCGAGCGATAGACGCCGGTCATGGCCGTGGCGACCGTATCCCATGAGAACCGCGCCGCTTCGGCCCGGGCGTGGCTGGCCAGTGTTGCCCGCCGTTCGGGGTTACGGGACAGGTCGAGGATCGCGTCCGTCAAGGCGACAGGGTTGTCGGGGCAGACCAGCAACCCGGCAACGCCATCCCGGACGGAGTAGGGCAAGCCACCGGCGCGGGACGCGATCACCGGCGTGCCGCTGGCCATCGCCTCGATCGCGACCAGGCCGAACGACTCGTATCGGGACGGGATGACGACGAAGTCGACCGCCTGGTAGAGTGTCGCTAGATCCTCCTGTGGCCGGGAACCGAGGAAGACGATGTCGTCCACGATCCCGAGCCGCCGGGCGTCCGCCTCGATCTCGGCCAGGTCGCCGACCGGGCGACCGTCACCGCCCAACTCGCCACCGACCAGGACCAGCTTCGGACTCGGCGTGACCGTGCCCCAGCCCTGGGCCGACCGGGAGAACGCCTCGATCAGGACGTCGATGCCCTTGATCGGGTCGATCCGGCCGACGAAGAGACTGAGGACGCCATCATCGGGAAGGTCCATGTCGCGACGGGCCTGCGCCATGTCGCCGGGTTGGAAGCGGTCCATGTCCACGCCGAGCGGGACCATGCAGACCATACCGTCCTGAACGACCCGGCGGCGCTCGAGGTCGTCGCGCTCGTCCGGGTTGCCAGCGATCAGCGCGTCGGCCAGATTGATGATCCGGCCCTCGATCCGCTCCCGCAACTCGGACTCCCGGTGGGCGGCGGTGCTGACCGCGTTCTTGTGGAAGGCCGTGGTATGGAACATCTGGACGAACGGGGTGCCGATCTCGTCCTTGATCCGGGCCGCGACGCAGCCGGACAACCAGTAGTGCGCATGTAGAACGTCATAGTGCAGACCGTTGCGCATCATGTAGGAGAGCATCGAGTCGGCGAACTCGTCGGTGAGTTCGAACAGGGACCCCTTGGCAACCGGGGCGGCCGGTCCGGCATCGATCGCTATGACGTTCACGCCTGGAACATCGACGGTGAGTTCGGGGGTGAAGCAGTCGGTCCGGCGAGTGTAGATATCGACGATGCGGCCGTGCCGGGCGAGGTGCCGGGCAAGCTCCCGGACGTAGAGGTTCATCCCGCCGGCGTCCTGGGTGCCGAGTTGGGCGAGGGGCGAGGTATGGACCGATAGCATGCCGATGCGGCTGACCGGCGGGTCGACGTCGTAGCCGGGCAGGCCAGGACCTCGATACGCCGACGGGGATGGTCGGGTGGTCAAGGGAAACTCGCTCCGCCCGGCCGGCACGCGTGCCGCGCCGGGCAAGTCAGCCCACATGACGTGGGCTCGAAGATCGTGTCTGGGTCTGCATGGTGAGATGACAGGATCGAAGGGGATCGCTGGGGTCGAGCCACTGAGCGATCGGGTACCCGCGGAGGGATTCGAACCCCCGACGCCCGCCTTAGGACGGCGGCGCTCTATCCACTGAGCTACGCGGGCATCAACTAACCCTTCGTCAGTCAATCACGATCCTACCACAATCCTCCGACCGTTCGAGGACGCTGGCAGACCAGCCACACAGCGCATTCCAGGGGCCACGCCTGGATGCGCGGCACCCGTGGAACCACGAGCATCGTTGGGCAGTCACCGGGCCAGGTGCTATACTCCGGCGTCGGAACGGGGAGTAGCGCAGCCCGGCAGCGCGCAGCGTTCGGGACGCTGAGGTCGGAGGTTCGAATCCTCTCTCCCCGACCACTATCAGGCGGCTGGTCTCGCAAGGGCCAGCCGCCTGATCCATTTTCCGCGGGCCTTGCTTCCAGCCTCCGAGGATCGAGGACCAATGGCGGGCGATGACCAGGACCTTCGTCGCCTGCCATCGGTCGAGCGGGTCGCTGCTGACTCCCGGTTGGCCGGTCTGGAGATCGCACCGGCGTTCCTCCGAAACGCGGTCCGGCAACGGATCGACTCCGAACGGTCATTGATCCGCGCGGGCGAGGAATCCGCGACTGGCGATGTTACCGAGCGGATCGTCAGCGAGCTGCTCGGTCTGTTCCGCCCAGCGACGATCCCCGTCATCAACGCCACCGGGGTCCTGATCCATACCAACCTCGGCCGCGTCCCAGTCAGCCGGGCGACGGCCGAGGCGATGGCGGCAGCGTCGTCGTCAATGGTGACACTGGAGGTTGACCCGACGACCGGGCGTCGGGGCGATCGACAGTGTCGGGTCAGCGCGTTGCTCCGGGCGCTGACCGGCTGTGAGGCGGCACTGGTCGTAAACAATAACGCGGCGGCGATGCTCCTCACCGTGGCGGCTCTGTCGGCAGGGCGGGACACGATCGTCTCCCGCGGCGAGGCGGTCGAGATCGGCGGCGGCTTCCGGATTCCCGACGTGCTGCGGCAGGGCGGCGCCCGGCTGGTCGAGGTCGGAACGACCAACCGGACCTACGTCAGCGACTACCGGGACGCCTGCACGGACGCGACCGGCATCCTGCTCAAGGTCCACCCCAGCAACTTCGTCATCTCCGGCTACACGTACGAGACGACCGTCCGGGAACTCGCGGGGATCGGCCGGGCGCACGGTGTGCCGGTCGTCGAGGACCAGGGGAGTGGGCTCCTGAACCGAGTCGAGTTGGCTGGGGTCGAACTTGGTCGGTCGCTTGCCGATAGCCTGGCTGATGGTACGGATATCGTTACGGCGAGCGGCGACAAGCTGCTCGGCGGTCCGCAGTGCGGCCTGATCCTCGGCCGGGCCGATCTCGTCTCCCGGATCGCCGGGCACCCGATCGCCCGGGCCGTCCGGGTCGACAAGGTCACGCTGGCCGGGCTGGAGGTGACGCTGCTGCACTTTCTCCGTGGCGAGGAGGCCAGCGAAGTCCCGGTCTGGCGGATGGCGACGATGCCGGTCGAGAACCTCCGACGGCGGGCCGAGACCGTCGTGGTGGGTCTGCCTGACGAAGATGAGTGGCTTGCCGAGGTCATCTCCTCCACGGCAACGTTCGGCGGCGGCGCGTTACCCGGGCAGGAGCTGCCGAGCGTGGCGATCCGGATTCGACCCGTGGACGGACGCGGCGTGGAACGGCTGGTCAGGCGGTTGCGGACAGGGGAGCCGGCGGTCTGGGGGCGGGTCGAGGACGGTGCGCTTCGCCTGGACCTGCGCTCGGTTCTGCCCGAGGAAGACGGTGAGGTCGGCCGGGCGTTAGGTACCGCCCTCAACGGAATGCCTCGGAAGAGGTAGGGGCAATCCCTTGTGGTCGCCTGGCCGCCGCAGCGGCCTGTCCGTAGGGGCGACGCTTGCGAGCCCGGCCGCCGCAGCCGCCTTCGCCGCCAGGCGAGACTGGCCACTCCACCATCATTATCTCGGAGAGCAAACCGCGGACGAAATCGACCGTGGCCTCCAGCATCAAACATGGTTAAACCGTGTGCCAGTTATCGCCCTGCTGGGCGATGGCCGCTGCGGCGGCCGGTCACCGCCAGCGAAGCGAGAGCGGATGACCCTACGTCACGGGCCGCTGCGGTGGCCGGACGACCACAAGGGATCGCCCCTACGATGTGGCTCCGCAGTCAATGTGGTCAATTGGCACGACTATGCACTGCGCCCTACGGCCCGGTCGGGGAGCGGGAGTCGCGGAAGACCGGGCTCGGCGGCGGGTCGAAGAACTGGATGGTCCGGCTGAGGTCGCTCATGCGCTGCTGGATCCGGGCCATCTCCGGCACGTCGCCACCGGCCTGGGCCGCCCGGATCTCCTCCTGCAGGTGGCGGAGCAGGGCACCGAGCCGCTCGCGCTGGAGCTGGCGCAGGGTCTCGGCTGCCTCGGTCAGGACCTCGGCCGGGAACCGTTTCGGGATCATCCGGGCCGGTTCGCGGCTACGCTGCTCATCGCGCTCGAGGTCGGTCTCCAGCCGGACCACTTCGCCCCCGACGGCAGCGTTGAGGCGCTCGGCGTAGTCGGCCAGCTCGTCCGGCAGGCTGATGATCAGCCGCTCGCCGAACAGGCCGGCGGACTCCTGGCTCCGGAGCAGCCGGAGGAGTTCCCGGTTTCGTCCGCTGTGGATCAGGTCGTCCCGGACCTCCGGCATGATCGGCTCGAGGTAGGGCCGGAAGGCGACGAGCAGCGCCACCAGATAGCTCTCGTTGTCGAGTTCCCGTCGCCGGCTCCGATCGCCCGGCGCGGCGCCGAACCGTCCGCCGCCCTGGCCCGGGTTCCCGTCGGGTCCGTTCCAGCTGCCCTGTGCCGCCGGGCCATTCCCGCCCCGATCGCCGTCGAGGCCATTCCGATTGCCCTGCGCCGTCACGCCACGCCGGGGGCCGCTGGCGGCCGATCGCTTGCCGAGCTCGTCCAGGACCGCTTCCGGGACGGTGCCGAGCTTCCGTGCGACGATCGCCGCGTAGTGATGGACCATGACGCGGTCGGGCAGCTGGCGCAGGATCGGCAGCATCCGCTTGACGGCGCTGGACTTCGAGTTGGCGTCGTCGAGCTGGACCGTCTCGGCGAAGGCGTCGATCAGCCAGTCGATCACCGGCCGGGAGCTGGCGATCGCGGCTTCCCACGATTCCGGGGCGCGACGGATCAGCTCGTCCGGGTCCTTGCCGACCGGCATCGTCGCGATCCGGATCTCGGTCCTGAGCCGCTGCTGGGTCGAGATGATTCCTGGGGCGATCGCCACCACGACGTCGTCATGCTCGACGGCGCCCGTCGCCGTCTCCAGCCCACGGACCATCGCGGCCTGGCCGGCGGCGTCGGCGTCGAGGGCGAGGACGATCCGGGGGGCGTAGCGCTTGACGAGATTTATCTGGGCCTCGGTCAATGCGGTACCCATCGCCGCGACGACGTTGTGGTGGCCGAACTGGTGGGCCGTGACGACGTCCATGTACCCCTCGACGACAACGACCTCGCCGCGCTCGCGGATGGCGTCCTTGGCGAGGTGCAGGCCGTAGAGCAGGCCGCTCTTGTCGAACAGGGCCGTCTGGGGCGAGTTCAGGTACTTCGGTTGCTCGTCGCCTAACGCCCGGCCACCGAATCCGACGATCTCACCGTCCCGGTTGCCGATCGGGAAGATCAGCCGGCGGCGAAACCGGTCGTAGAGCTGGCCGCTGTCGCTCTTGCCGAGCAAACCGGCCGCGACCAACTCGTCGGGCGTGAAGCCAAGTGCCTCAAGGTTGCGCATCAGGGCGTTGCGGCTCTCGGGGGCGTATCCGACCTTGAACGCCTGCATCGTCGCGGCGTCGATCCCGCGGCGCTCGGCCAGCTCGCGGCCAGGCGTGCCTTGCTCGAGCGTTATCGCCCGCTGGAAGAACCGGCTGGCGGCGGCGTTGGCGTCGATCAGGCGCTGGCGGCGGTCCTGTTCGGCCGGGTCGCGGACCGGCGCCGTCGAGAGGGTGATTCCTGCCCGCCGGGCGAGCTCGTTGAGTGCCTCGCGGAAGTCGACGTGCTCGACCTCCTGGTAGAAGGTGAGCGCGTCACCGCCCTTGCCGCAGCCGAAGCAGTTGAAGGTCCCGGACTGCGGGAAGACGACGAATGAGGGCGTCTTCTCCTGATGGAAGGGGCAGAGGCCCTTGAAGCTGCTGCCGGTTCGCCGGAGCTGAACGTAGCTGCCGACGAGCTCGGCGATGTCGGTCTGCTCGCGGACCTCGGCGACGGAATCGCGTGCCATCGATGACCTGCTGTCGTTTGACCACTCGCCGGGCGGGAAGGACGGCGGTGTCGGGAACGCGGGTGAAGCGGAAGTAGGTGCTAGGGATTGAGGACGTGCGCCTCGAACAGTTCCAGCGCCGAGCGGTCGGTCAGGGCGGCGACGTAGTCGGCGACGCGGCGTTCAACCGGGTCACTCTCGGGTGAGACGAGCCCGTTGGGCCGCATCAGCTCGGGATGATCGACATAATACGCAAAGAGGTCCCGGACGATCTGCTGGGCGTGGACGGTATCGCGACGCTGATTGATCGGAGTATAGACACGTTCGTACAGGAAGTCGCGGAGTGCGTCGGCCGCCGTCCGGACCTCGTCGGTCAGCCCGATCGAGACCGGCAGGGTCGAGGTATCGGAGTGCTCGATCACGTCGATCACGAGCGTGTTGATCCGGGCGGCGTGATTGGTCCCGAGGACGTGGCCGACGGCAGCGGGGACGTCGGACCAGGCAACGATCCCGGCCCGGAGGGCGTCGTCGATGTCGTGGTTGATGTAGGCGAGGGCGTCGGACAGCTTGACGATCTCGCCCTCGGCCGTCGACGGCGTGCCCGCCCGGGTCCCGGTGATCGTCGCCCGGCCCTTGGAGTGGCGCAGGATGCCGTCGCGGACGACGTCGGTCAGGTTCAGCCCCTCGCCGTCCTTCTCCAGCACATCGACGACGCGGAGGCTCTGCTCATTGTGGCGGAAGCCGGGGAACATCTCGGCCAGCGCCCGCTCGCCGGCGTGGCCGAACGGGGTGTGGCCGAGATCGTGACCGAGTCCGATGGCCTCGACGAGGTCTTCGTTCAGGCCAAGCGACCGGCCGATCGTCCGGGCGATCTGGGTGACCTCGAGGGTATGGGTCAGGCGAGTGCGGTAGTGGTCGCCGGCCGGGGCGATGAAAACCTGCGTCTTGTGCATCAGCCGCCGGAAGGACGACGAGTGGATGATCCGGTCGCGGTCGCGCTGGAAGGCCGTGCGGACCGGGCTCTCGTCCTCGTACCGGGCGCGCCGGCCGTCGCGGGACAGGGTCGCGCCCGGGGCCAGCCACGTCATCTCGCGCTCCTCCAGGCGCTCACGAACGGGGGATGACGGAGCGATGGGATGACCGGTCAATGCGACATTCCCGCCGTCAGTCAATCGACGATGTCCAGTGGCGCGAGGCTGGCCATCAGCCGCTTGGTCCCGTGGCGCTCGAAGGCAACGACGACCTCCTGATCGTCGCGCCGGGCCTCGACACCGGTGATCTGGCCCTCGCCGAACTTCGAGTGGAAGACCTTCTGCCCGGCGCTGTAGGATGGGATTACCCGCTTGGGCTCGGTCTCCCGGCCGAAGCCGCTGCCAATCGGCTTCGAGGCGAAATCATTGGACTGCCCCGGCTGGGCACCGCTGTACCGACCGGCCCCGGCGCCGTGTCCCCCGTTCCGGTCGCCCGACGTGACCCGATCGCGTAGCGACGAGCGATTGCCGCCGAAGCGGGGGAAGCTGCGGGAGACCGTCGAAAGGGCCGTCTGCGGGATCGACTCGATGAAGCGAGACTCCACGCCGGGGCTGTAGCGGCCGTAGAGCTGCCGGCTGCTGGCGTAGGTCAGGTAGAGCATTCGCTGCGCGCGCGTGATGCCGACGTAGAACAGGCGGCGCTCCTCCTCCATCGGCTGTGGATCCTGGAACTCGGCCTCGACCGCCCGGCTGATCGGGAGGAGTCCTTCCTCGAGTCCGACGATGAAGACGACCGGGAACTCCAGCCCTTTAGCCGAATGGAGCGTGATCAGCGTCACCTGCCCCTGACCGTCGTCCGTCATCGTGTCGACGTCGGCGACCAGCGCGACCTGTTCGAGGTACTGCGCCAGCGCCTCGGAGGGATCGGGCATGTCGTCGTAGCGGCTCAGGTCGGTCCGCAGCTCGAGAACGTTGGCCCAGCGCTGCATCTCCTCCTCGATCGTGCCGTCGAAGGCGTCCCGGTAGCCGGTTACCGCGACGATCTCGTCGAACAGCTCGCTGAGCGTCGCGGTCTTCGCCGCGTCCCGGAGCTGGGCCAGCGCCTTGCCAACCTTCGTCGCGGCGGTCCGGGCCGCGCCGGTAAGGGATGGGACGGCGACGTCCGGGTCCTCGGGCGGCTCGACCAGGGCGATGAAGCCCTCGGAGATCGGCCGCTGGTAGGTGGTCGACCATTCGCGGATCGTGTCGACCGCCTTCGGGCCGAGACCCTTGCCGATCGCGAAGCTGCCGATGATCCGCTCCAGGCTAACGACGTCGGCCGGGTTGTGGACCAGCCGGAGGACGGCGATGACGTCGCGGACCTCCTTGCGCTCGTAGAACTTGACGCCGCCGACGACGCGGTACGGGACGTCGCTGACCCGGAACGACTCCTCCAGCACGCGGCTCTGGGCGGTCGTGCGGTACATCACGGAGACCTCATCGGGACGAACACCCTGTGACTGCATCAGCCGGCGGATCTCGGAGACGACGTACTGCGCCTCGTGGTTCTGATCGGCCAGCTCCCGGAGAGCGATCGGCTCACCCTCGTCATTGGTCGTCGTCAGCTTCCGGTCGAGGCGCTGCTTGTTCTCCCGGATCACCGCGTCGGCGACCTTGACGATCCGGGCGGTCGACCGGTAGTTGATCTCCAGGTCGATCCGGATGGCGTCGGGATAGTCGGAGTGAAACTCGAGGATGTTGCGGATGTCGGCCGCCCGCCAGGCGTAGATCGACTGGTCCGGGTCGCCTACGACGAACAGGTTGCGCCAGCGGTTGGCGAGCGCCGTGACGAGGACGTACTGGACCCGGTTGGTGTCCTGGTACTCGTCGACGAGGATGTATCTGAACTGGGCCTGGTACCGCTCCAACACATGTGGGGCGCGGTCGAACAGCTCGATCGGCAGCCGGAGGAGGTCGTCGAAGTCGACGGCGTTGGCCTCGCGCAGCAGCCGGGCGTAGTGCTCGTAGACCCGGGCGACGACCTCGTCGTCGTGCGACTGGACCGACTCGGCGAACTCCTTCGGGCTGAGCATCTGGTTCTTGGCGGCCGAGATCCGGCTGCTGGCCCGGCGCGGGACGAGCTGGCGCGGGTCGAGTCCGGCCGCCTGAATGGCCCGCCGGACGATGTTCTGCTGGTCGCTGTCGTCGTAGACGAGGAAGTTCGGCTGGAGACCGATCCGGTCGGCGACGATGCCGGGGTTCTGGCGGAGCAGGCGGACGCCGAAGCTATGGAAGGTGCCCATCCAGAGCCCGCTGATCTCGTCGCCGGCGAGGCGCTCGATCCGGTCCCGCATCTCGCGGGCGGCCTTGTTGGTGAAGGTCACGGCGAGGATCTGGTCGGCGAGGACGCCGCGTTCCTCCAGCAGCCAGGCGATCCGGTGGGTCAGGACGCGGGTCTTGCCCGAGCCCGGCCCGGCGACGACGAGGACCGGCCCCTCGGTCGTCTGGACGGCCCGGATCTGGTCGTCGTTGAGCCCGCGGATGAGCCGGGCGCTATCGGGACGGGTCACCTGATCGGCCACGGGTTGCCTCCACAAACATCTGTTCTCGCCTGCTGAGTCTAGCATCCCCCGCCGCTGGCCAATCCTTCCGCGTGCTCCCGCGTCAGGCCAGGAAACCTTGACGATCCGAGGACGGTCACGTACCCTTTCCGGCCGTGATCGCGATCGTCTTCCGCACCGCGCCGACGTAGCTCAGCGGTAGAGCAAAGGACTCATAAGCCTTTGGTCGGTGGTTCGATTCCACCCGTCGGCACCCGCAGGAACACCTGGCCCCCCAACGGATCAAGCGAGACCCCATGACGCGCAGAGACCGGTCGGTTGCCCCCAGTCGCGGGAACCACGGACTGGAGCAGCGCGTCTTCGGTGTCGTGCGTGGCATCGACCCATCCCGGCCGAAAGGGCCGCTGGTCGTCGGCTTCTCCGGCGGTCCCGATTCGCTGGCCCTGTTGCTGGTCCTCAGTCAGCTCTGGCCGGTCATCGGCCGCGAGCTGCTCGCGCTCCATGTCGATCACCGCCTGCGAACCGACTCATTTCGTGACGCCGCCGCTGCTGAGCAACTCGCACGGGAACTCGGCGTTCCGATGCATGTCGAGCGGCTGGAACCGGGTCTCGCCAGCCGGCACCCGGGTGTCGGCATCGAGGAGGCCGCCCGGCGTGAGCGCTACCGGGCCGCGGCCGTGTTCTGCCGGGTGGTCGGCGGCAGCTTCGTCACCGGCCACCACGCCGACGACCAGGCCGAGACCGTCCTGCTCCACCTGCTTCGCGGCAGCGGGCTGGCCGGCGCCGGCGGAATGCGAACGGTAACGCGCCTGACCATTCCCTGGTGGGAGCCGGCGCCGCTGTTCGGGACGACCAGCCTGACCGTCGTCCGGCCGCTGCTGGAGACCCGACGGCGGGAACTCGCCTCATACGTTGCGCTACGTCGGCCCGACCTCATTCCCGTCCTCGACCCGTCGAATCAGTCGGACCGGTACCGCCGCAACGCCATCCGGCAGCACGTCCTGCCCGAGGTCGAGCGGGCGTTTCCGGCGTCGGTCGAGTCCCTCAACCGTTTCGCCCGGATCGCGGCCGAGGAGAGCGACCTCCTGGACGTGATCGCCGGAACAGCCCTGATCGCGGCGACTGATCCTACTCGCCGGCTCTCCCGCTCGGCGCTGGCGGCGCAGCCGGTCGCGATCGCCCGGCGGGTGCTCCGGGGCTGGCTGCTGGCAGTGATCCCCGGAGTCGAGCTGACGCTGGAACGGGTGGAGGCGCTGCGGGAGTTGGCCGGCTCGGACGGGACCCACTGGTCGGTCGAGGTCGGCGAGGGGTACAGCGTCAGGAGTGAGGGTGATCTGTTGACGGTCCGCCCGGCGCCGTCATGTGGTGGGGTCCAGTATCGGTAGACTGCTGTCACCGTCTGTGACCCATCTTCGTTACCAGAGGAGAGCCAGCCCGATGCCGGAGTCGTCACCGTCCGCCCAGACCAGAGCTCACGGCGTCGCCAGCGTCCTGCTCGATGAGGCGACCATCCAGGGCCGGATCGCCGAGCTGGCGGCCGAGATGGATGAGTGGTACCGGCCGGCTCCGGGGCAGCACCCGGTTCCCGGCGGAGGCGAGGTCCCGCTCCTCGTCGGCGTCCTGACCGGCGCCGTGACGTTCCTGACCGACCTGATGCGGGCGATGACCGTGCCGCTCGAGATCGAGTTCATGGCCGTCTCCAGCTACGGCGCTTCGACGCAGAGCTCGGGCGTCGTCCGGATCCTGAAGGACCTCAACCACGAGATCTCGGGACGCAGGATCGTCGTCGTCGAGGACATCATCGACACTGGCCTGACGCTCCAGTACCTGCTCGACCTGCTCGAGCGCCGGGCTCCCGCGGATATCAAGGTCGTCGCGCTTCTGCGGAAGCACGACAAGCCGGGCGCCGTCCCGGTTTCGGTCGATCTGGTCGGCTTCGACATCCCGGACGAGTTCGTCGTCGGCTACGGGCTCGACTACGCCGGCCACTATCGCAATCTCCCCTACGTCGCGATCCTCAACCCCGCCGTCTTCGACGAGCCCTCACCGACGCACGAGGAGTAGCGGGTTCGTTCTCTTTCGTGGTCCGCTCATCACCCGGTCGCGATCGAATCGATCCCTGACCTCAAGGGAGTCGAACCTGCGCGGTGATCACAACCTGTTGACAATACCCGGTCGTTATGCAATGTCGCCACATCGTATACTCTGCGCACCCCACTCTCGATCAGCGTGGCCCGTTTTCATGTCACAGGGAAAGTATCGGAGGTTGGGATGGGCCGGGCGAAGTCCTTTCGCAGCAGCTTCGTCTACGTCGGGATCGCCGTCGCGGTCATCGCGCTCTGGTTCGTCTTCCTCGGCGCTGGGGACCGGACCCGCGACCTGACGTTCGGGACCCTCGTTGAGCAGATCGGGGCCGGTCAGGTCTCGCGCCTGGTTCAGGAGGACGGCAGCTCCGCCGTCGAGGTCCGGTACAACGCCAACCGGGCCAACACCGAGGTCCGCGTCCCGGACAACACGGACATCATCTCGATCCTGCAGGCGTACGGGGTCGATCTCTCGACGGTCGATGTCCAGATCGAGCGCGGCAGCCGCTGGGGCGGTCTGCTCAGCTTCCTGCCGTTCCTGCTCCCGACGCTGCTGCTGATCGGCTTCTTCCTCTACATGATGCGGCAGAACCAGGGCAACAGCAGTCAGGCGATGTCGTTCGGCAAGAGCCGCGCCCGTCTGTTCACGAGCAACCGGCCGTCGGTCACCTTTGCCGACGTCGCCGGAGTGGACGAAGCCAAGGAGGAACTCCAGGAGGTCGTCGAGTTCCTGAAGTTTCCGGACAAGTTCGCGGCCCTTGGCGCCCGGATCCCCCGCGGTGTTCTGCTGGTCGGTCCCCCGGGGACAGGGAAGACGCTCCTGTCCCGGGCCGTCGCCGGCGAGGCCGGGGTACCGTTCTTCAGTATCTCCGGCTCGGAGTTCGTCGAGATGTTCGTCGGCGTCGGCGCGAGCCGCGTCCGCGACCTGTTCGACCAGGCCAAGAAGAACTCGCCCTGCATCATCTTCGTCGACGAGATCGACGCCGTCGGTCGACGGCGCGGCGCCGGTCTCGGCGGAAGCCATGACGAGCGTGAGCAGACCCTCAACCAGATCCTGGTCGAGATGGACGGCTTCGACAGCTCGGTCAACGTGATCGTGATCGCCGCGACCAACCGGCCCGACGTGCTGGACCCGGCGCTGCTCCGGCCGGGCCGCTTCGACCGGCAGGTCATCCTCGACCGGCCCGACATTCAGGGGCGCCGCTCGATCCTCGATGTCCACTCGCGCGGCAAGCCGTTCGAGGACAGCGTCTCGATCGAGAACCTTGCCCGGCAGACCAGCGGCTTCTCCGGCGCCGATCTGGAGAACCTCGTCAACGAGGCGGCGATCCTCGCCGCCCGACGGAGCAAGAAGACGATCGGCGTCTCCGAGCTGACCGAGGCGATCGACCGTGTACTGGCCGGGCCGCAGCGCAAGAGCCGGGTGATCAGCGAGCGCGAGCGGCTGATGACGGCCTATCACGAGGCCGGCCACGCCCTGGTCGCCCGGATGCTGCCGAACTCCGACCCGGTCCGCAAGGTCTCGATCGTCGCCCGCGGGATGATGGGCGGCTACACCCGGGTCGTACCGGACGAGGACCGGCTCTTCATGACCAAGAGCCAGTTCCAGGACCGGCTCGCGGTCTTCATGGCCGGCCACGCCGCCGAGACGATCATCTTCGAGGAGCAGTCGACCGGCGCCAGCAACGACATCGAGCAGGCAACCGGGATCGCCCGCCGGATGGTCACCGAGTTCGGCATGAGCCGGACGCTCGGGCCGCTGGCCTTCGGCAAGAAGGAGGAGATGATGTTCCTCGGCCGCGAGATCAACGAGTCCCGTAACTACTCCGACGAGGTCGCGCTTGCGATCGACCGCGAGATCCGCGAGCTGATCGAGGAGGCCCACGAGCGGGCACGGACCGTGCTCGAGGCGAACCTCCAGTACCTGGAGTCGATCGCCCAGTTGCTGCTCAGCAACGAGACGATCGAGGGTGAGGAGATGGAGGCACTGTTCGATCGCCCCCGGCCCCGCCCCGAACTGGTCGGGCCGCCGCACGGTCGCCCGTCGAACCGGATGCAAGGTCGCCAGGATGGTCCAACCGATCCCGGCAACCTGCCCCCAAGCCTTCAGCCGCCGCCAGACCGCTCTGGCGACGGCCACGGCGGCAGCTTCGGTGGGTTGCGTCCGAACCCTGTGTCATGAACTGAAAACAGATGAGGTGGGCCGGCGATTGATCGTCCGGTCCGTCTCATCTGTGATCGCTACATGTATTCGGTGATTGCGGTGGAGGCTAGGAGACTCGAACTCCTGACATCAGCGTTGCAAACGCTGCGCTCTACCGGCTGAGCTAAGCCCCCAGGTTTCTGGAACGTATTGGGATCGGGTTGACGTGGGATCAGGGGGTGGAGACTGGGGGACTCGAACCCCCGACCTCTACAGTGCGATTGTAGCGCTCTCCCAACTGAGCTAAGTCCCCCCGAGGAACAGGCGGAGTATAGCCGTGGCCGCTGACCTCGTCAAACCTCGATCGGTGATGGTCAGCGCGCGATCTCGCATTGGGGCCAGTGCAGGTAGTTCAGGATTGACATGCTGATCACACCTTGATGAAGGTCCTCCTGTGCATTGCCAAGCGCTGGATGGGACGGATCGCTGTGATATAATCGGCGGACGTTGACGCGGGTGTAACTCAGTTGGCAGAGTGTCTGCTTCCCAAGCAGGATGTCGTCGGTTCGAATCCGATCACCCGCTCCATAGAAACCGCTTCCCAATGCGATAAACGCCGGGCCTCCGAGTCCGGCGTTTCGCGTGTCGGCCGATTTGTTCACGGTTTGTACACGGACGCTCGCGGCGTTCACGATGTCCGCCGTTCCATCAGCCGCTCCAGGGTATCGATCGCGGCCTCTTCCATGCCGCCCAGGACGTGGGCGTAGACGCTCAGGGTGATGCTCGGGTTCGCGTGTCCGAGGCGCTGCGAGACGACGTGGACCGGGACGCCATTGCCCAGCAGGATGCTCGCGTGCGAGTGCCGCAGATCGTGCAGCCGCACCCGTGGCAGCCCGGCGGCCGTCACGATCCGATCGAAGTTGCGCTGGACGTTGTTCGGGTTGATCGGCGACCCGATCGCCGTACAGATCACCAGGTCGTGATCCTGCCAGAGCTCCGGTGGCGCGGCCAGCCTGCGAACCAGCCAGGCGGTCCGGTGGGCTCGCAGGGCGGCGACGGTCGACGGCAGGACACGGATGGTCCGGCTGCCGGCGGTCGTCTTCGGGGCCTGAATCAGCGGAGCACCCTTGCTGGCGACCACGGACTGGGCGACGGTCAACGTGCCGCGCTCGAGGTCGACGTCCCGCCAACGGAGTCCAAGGGCCTCTCCCCGTCGCATCCCGGTGGTGGCGAGGATGTCCCAGAGCGGGGAGAGTCCGTCCGTCCGGGCCGCATCCTGGAAGCGTCCGAGTTGATCGGCGTTCCACGTCCCACCGCGCTTGTACTGGACGGTGGGCGGCTCGACGTTGTCGCAGACGTTGGCGGGTACCATCTGCCACCGCACCGCTTGGCGGAGCGCCGGCGACAGCCGTAGGTGGCACAGCTGAACTGTCCGGGGACCGACGCCGGCGGCTAGCTTCCTGGCGTAGAACGACTGGACGCGGGATGTGGTCAGGCGCTGGACTTCGATCCCGCCCAGGTCGGGAAGAATGTGCAGCCGGATGGTATCGGCGTAGCCCTGACGCGTAGTGTCCCGGACGCGGTGGGCGGCGACCTCCTCGAGCCATTTCGCCATGAGCTCGGCAACGGTGATCGGCGTGCGCCGGACCGCGACGCCGCGATCGATCTCCGAGAGCCATTCGGTCTTGCGCCGCTCGGCTTCCTTGCGGGTCCGGAACGTCTCGGCTTCCTGAATGCGCTTACCCGTGACGGGATCGGTGCCGACCTCGACCCGCACCAGATAGGACGTGTTGCCCTTCGTGCCGGTGCGTTTGGTGATGCTGCCCCGTGCCATACTTCCTCCGTCTCTCCGTCCGAAGCGGTGAGGCTTCCCAGCCGTGGCCTAGTTCGCTAGGTCACGGCCCTTTTGCGTCCGGGCTCGCTGATCGCGGTACTCCTGGATGGTCATCGGTTCCACGCCCAGCGCCGCGGCGATCCGAGCCACCGACGCCGGCCGGATGTCCTGCCCGGCCTCGATCCGCATGATCGTCTTCGGGGCGACGCCGGCCTCGCTGGACAGGCGGCGAATACTCCACGCCCGATCCTCGCGCAGATCGATCAGCCGACGTGCCGTGAGCTCTGCCATGACTCCCTCCTCAATGGGTCGGTGTACGTGTGGCCAATGATAGCACTATCTGTGTTGCATATGGTGTAACTATGGTGTACAATAGGCTCACGAGGACAGGGAAGCCTCACCGATTCGTCGCCGGACTTCGGACCTCTGGCGGCATCAGGACACAGGAGAGATCGATCATGGTCACGACCACCCGCCCCGCCCCGGCCAGCCGCTGGATTGCCGCCCTGGCCCGTGCCCGGCACGACGGCATCCGCCTCTATCAGGACCGCGACACCCGCGCCTATCACGCCCTGTCCGGCGACGGGCAGCGCCTCTATCCGGTCAGCCTCCAGGGCTGCGCCTGCAAGGCCGGAGAGCACGGCAACGTCTGCAAGCATCAGGCGTCGCTCCGGGCGGCCCTCGGCATGCTGAGCGATCCCACGCCGGACCCGGAGCCGCCCGCTCCGGCCATGGTCCACAGGATGTGTACCTCGTGCCTGGACACGGGCTGGGCGCGGATGTTTCTGGGCCACGGGCTGACCGACTACACCTGCGTCCCCTGCGGCTGTGGGGCCGCTCAGGACGCCGCCTGACCCGACGCCGGGCGCTGACCGTTCGTGGTCAGCGCCCTCCCGACAGGAGCACACGTAATGGACGAGACCATCAGCGCAACCATCACGATCCGCCACGGCGACCAGCTCATCACCCTGCCCGTCGACTTCGATCAGCGGCCCGGACGGCATGCATGGACCATCAGCATCGCCCCAGACGGCATGGGCAGCGTCGACCAGCTGCTCTGGTTGCCCGAAGGGGCCAGCGCCCATGACGCGATCGCCGGTCTGTTGACGGGCAT
>JAABUS010001338.1_pt1 | contig 54452 bp, 47 predicted proteins | sample 5560161 | NCBI WGS metagenome assembly JAABUS01 (sample SAMN10711885, study PRJNA513376) | rock metagenome | isolation source: Antarctica rocks | place: Antarctica: Victoria Land, Trio Nunatak nord | collected 2016-01-04 | reverse complement strand
ATCTGCTTAGTCTTTTTCAATTGCTGATGATCAAAAATAAGAAGCTCTTTCATTCAAATGACAATATCATCTGCTTTTCTAGCTTCAAGACGTTCATGAATAATTTTGTAGTCAGTCGTATCTGAATCAAAACTTATTCATGAATGAAAACTTTTATTGAAGTAGAACGAAATCATTGAGATGATCAAGAAGATATTGAAATTCTTGCTGAATTCTATCATTGATAGTCATTTTGCTCAGTCATTCTGCATGTAATTGCAATAGATTCTTAGTTTGCGTTCAACATCTTGATTAACTTGTTTCAATTAATCATCAATTTTGAAATGATAAACTGTTAATAAACTAGCTGTGATTCTTAGTTGCTTACAAAGACTTTGTTACATTGTTGATATAAATTGAAAGTCTTTGTTCAAAACAATAGAACTAAATAAATCATGAAGTTGATAAATGTTTCATAGTGACAGAATCATGTCTAAATAATACAATCAATGAAGATCAGAATTGATAGTGCTTGATTTTTAGAAATAGCTATAACTGAATATTAAAAATACAGAAGAAGATTGATACAAAAGCTTCTATTTATGTAATGTTCAAAGACTGCGCTAGACTTGAAAGAGATGTGTTTGTGACATGAAAAGAATATGATGTAGATGAACAAGATGTTGATGAAAGAAAAGAATGTTGAGAAAGAAAAAGAATGTTAAGTCATATCTGAGTCATATCTGAGTCAAACCTGACTAGCTCGCTGATTAGTTCTAATCATTACACAGAGAACTTGCTAGCGTTCACTGCAAATTAATTAAAACTTCAGTCTTGTTCAGTCTTAATACATTCATAACATTATCTTTCTTTTTGAAAATTCATGTTTGCATGAATGTAGCTCGTTTTGCTTGCTTTCTTATTGAGTTATTTCGATACTAGCGTGACTTTCTTGAGTATAGCGCATGAAATTCATTCAAAACTTTCTCGAAGTCATTGAATTTATCTTTATCAACATAGTATCATTTATCATCTTTATTTAGATCTTTTCATTTGATCTTGTACTGTATTCTGTCATGATTCTAGCCTTGTCAAACTCAGTCTTCTAGTCTTGTCAGATTTATTCTCGCTTCGTTATCTTGAATAGTCTCTATTGAGTCTAGCGTTGACTGAGAAACACATATATGTAGTCAGCTTCTTTTCTGTAGCTATCTTTCTTTCTTAGCATTTATTTTCTAGTTAAATGACACTCATATTGACTCGCTTTATGCTGGTTTCTAACATTAGATAAATGCTCATCAACTACTCTGCTATCAACGAATAAACAATATGAAACAATCTATTCAGTAAGAAAAATTTGCAAGAAATTCTTCAAATTTGCATCATCATTTTAGATCACAAGAGATTCTTCGATTCTACACTCATTTTCATCATTCTATTCGCAAGAAATTCTTCAAATAAAGCACTTAATTATTATCTGAAATTCACAAGAAATTCTTTGAATTTTCACTCATCAAAAAACATCAATTCAAAACATCAATCTCTCATTTACTTTTATCTCAACAACTTCTATCTTCTCTCATCATGACATGTGATGTTGAGTCAGTTGAGCTTTGAACAACTCGTCTGCTTAGAAGCACTGTCAATAAAAGAGTTTCACTTTTACTCATTAATGCTTCAGTTGAAGCTGAGAAAGCTGTCACTTCATGAAACATAAACATCAAAAAACAACTGTTTCATTGAGTCAGCAATTAACTTGACGAAGTCATTAATATGCTGAATGAGCTTCAAAGTCAGCGAAACTTGACTTTACAACTCAATGAACACTGATTTCTTGTACAAGATGATCATAGAAAGAGAGTGAAACAACTAGAAGTCACTTTCAATAAAAACAATGAGCTAGAGAAAAAGATCAATCAACTACAAGATGAGCAATTGAACTTCAGAGCAAAACAACGTCAAGCTGATCGATCTATGTCTCGTCAAGATACTCAGTCAGCTGAACAATGAGTCAATCAGAAAGAAGCTCACTCTCAACAAGAATCTTTTACTTTATCTGATAACAAAAACGAGAATGATCATCACAAGTTCATCAAGCTTTTGAATTCACTCATCTTCATCGAAACAAATAACTTTATCTGAAAGACATGAAACATCAAAATAGCTGACAAGCTCAATGTCAATGCAAATCATTACTTTACTGAAAAGATTTATATTGTTTATGTGATTTTCAAACTAAAAGATGATGCTGATCAGCAAATCTATGCAAAGCATCATGTTGATGCTTTCTCACTTTATCAATCACTATCAGAGTTACTGAAACATCTGAAAGAAATTTACGAAGATCAGAATTTAATTCAAAAGTGTTGTTGCAAATACGTTGCTCTGAAGCAGCTCAACAAGCTCTTCAGCTCTTTCTATTCAGAATTCACTAGAATATTCAGCTTTCTGAACTACGACAATGTCACTCTGATGAACGACATTCAGAATAAAATCAACAATCATCTTCAGAACGCGTTATCAGTTTGCCTCATAAAGTTTAGCTCACTTGATAAGCTCAAAATCTTTCTTCAAGATGTAAATAACAAACAACAAGTCAATTATCAGTTACGTGATGAGCAATGAACAGTCAAATCAATAGTGACTTCGAAAAAACATTTCGTTTCTTCGTTGACATCAGCTTCAGCCTTGACTACTAGCTATGTTCAACTTACTACTTTTTTCACTCTTGAATCTGAATGATCAAGAATGTTAATCATCTGCTTCAACTGCAAAGTATCGAGTCATCTTTCAAAGAACTGTTCTCAGCTGAAAACTAGTACTTCAACATCTTGTGCATTCACTTCTTGTCTTAATGAGATCATCATGTCGAAAGAAGAGAAGAAATTATTTACAGAGAAATCGAAGAATGAGACAAAAAACTAGTGACTTTCATCAAAGATGCAATGAAAGATGTGTTAATTTCTTCAACAATGAGCAGCTCAAATGATCTTTTTGTTTTGAAATCTTTGACTACTGAATGTGTACTATTTAGCAATGAAATTAGTTACTCATTAAAGTCATTGATTGACATTGAAGCAGCTGATTATTTGTTCATTGATAAATTAATCGCGCAGAATGTTTGTGATCATTTGCAAATTGAATCATTATCTTTAATCAAGCTCAAGTCAATAAGAGAATTCGATGATCATTATGCAAAAAAGTTCATTACTCATGCGATTTATTTGAATCTGACTGTTCAAGATCATATGAAACGTTTCATCTTTATGCTGATTATTCAATTGAGTCAGCATCAGATGATTCTTGAAAAAACATGAATGAATAAGATTGAGATAACAATTGATATGAAAGATGATCATCTTCAATTTTCTGATTCAAAGACTCATATTGATGCTAGCTCAATCTCTCTTTCTGTCATCAAGAAAATCGCGATAGAACAGAAGAGTTCAACTTTTATTCAAATACTAAAGAGATTTATCTCTTCTGTCATCACTCAACTTAGCGAGAAGTCATCTTCATTCAGTAAAATCATGAAATCATTTAATTCAGTCAACTTCGCTTCGCTTTTTGATTCAATGAACATAGCAATGATAAAGACTGCAGCATATAAATCACTAGTCAAACGGTTGAATGTGACTACTTTCGCGATCATTATCACGAAAATTGATCAACTTCTAAAAACAGCTAGAAATAAACTCGAAGATGTAAATCTACAAGAGCTTTCACATGAAGAGATTTTAAAAGAAGTCAAAGCTAAGCTTTCTTTGAAATATCATGACTATCTAAACGTGTTTGATCGAGCGATGACTGATCAACTACTCTCTCATCATCTCTATGATCATAAAATTAAGTTGATTGACGAGAAAACATTTTCTTGAAGTTGTCTCTATCATATGTCTGACTACAAGCTTTAAAAGATGAAGAATTACCTGATTAAGCATCTGAATAAAGACTTTATATCTTCTAGCTCAGCTTCATACGCTTCGCTCATACTATTCATCAAAAAGAAAGATGATAGTCTGCGTTTCTGCGTTGATTATAAAAAGCTCAATGCTTTGATTAAACGAAATCGCTATCTTCTATTCTTAATAGACGAAACTCTCGCTCGTATTCAAGATAGCAAGTATCTGACTCAATTAAATATAATAGTCGTCTTCAACAAACTACACATGTATTCAAGAAGCAAAGATTTGATTATCTTTATTATCTTTTTTGACTTTTACAAATATTACGTGATGTCTTTCAAATTAATCAACAACTCGACTTTCTATCAACATTATATGAACGACATGCTGTTTGATTATCTACATCAGTTTTGTCAGATTTATTTAGATGACATTATCATTTACAGCAAAACACTGAAGAAACATAAGAAACACGTATGACTAGTTCTACATAGACTACAAGAAATTGATTTACAGATGAATATAAACAAATGCAAGTTTCACGTTCAAGAGATCAGCTTTTTAGAACTATTACTATTCATTGAGAGACTGAAGATGAATCTTCAAAAGATACAAGCAGTTGTTGAATGATTTACTTCTACAAATCGCACTCAGATGCAGTTCTTTATCAACTTCTGCAATTTCTATCGTCGCTTTATAAAGAACTTCTCAAAGATTGTTTGATCAATGATTTAACTCATTCAAAAAGAGATGATATTTGAATGAGATCACACTTGTCAAACAATCTTTGATCATATGAAAAAATGAATGACTGAAGCATCTATTCTTCGTCATTTTGATCAGAATAAAAAGACTATTCTTGAAACAAACTCATTCAACTACGTCAACAATGACATACTTTCTCAATATGATGATGAAGAAACATTGCATTCAATGATTTACTACAGCAAGAATCTGAGTCTCACTGAGTGCAATTACGAGATTTATGACAAGAAGCTACTAGCAATCATTCAAGCATTTAAGCATTGATGATCTGAGCTGAAATTGACTGAGCTATCAATCAAGATATTCACTGATCATCAAGCTTTAACGTCATTAATGAAAGATAAAGAGCTAAGTAGATGTCAAATGCGCTGAGTATAAAAACTCATCAACTTCAACTTTAAAATCATGTATTGCTCAGGTAAATAAAACATCAAAGTTGATGCATTGACTCGTCAAGTTAATTTAGTTTCTAGAAGCTTTGAGAATGAATGATGTTGCTATTAGCAAACTACGATTCTGACGTCAGATCGAATGAAAATCGCTGATCTGAAGAAGAAAGAGAATGATGAATCAATTTATTGATTGATTTTAAAAGTTAATAAAATCAACAAAGATTGTGTTCTACTTCATGAAGTTGTATCAAAAAATGAAGCTCAATACAAAGATATTAAATTAAGAAATTATAAAGTTCAGAACGAAATACTATATCAAGATGATCTTCTATGAGTTTTCTTTGATGAGCATCTTCAAATAAAGTTAATTTGAAAAGTTCATGATCAATCTTTTATTGATCATTTCGAAATTCTCAGAACAATGAAGATCATAAGAAGATACTACTATTGATCTTCAATGCAAAAGACAATAGATTGATATATTTAAAACTGCTACATTTGTCAGTGATCAAAGACTTCTCAAGATAAATTCAATGAACTACTACATTCTCTACTCATACTTGAACAATGATGAAAGAACATAGTCATGAATTTCATCATTGACTTATTTCTTTCGAAAGGCAAAAACATCATACTAACAGTGATATGTAGATTGATAAAGAAACAACATTATATTTCTTGCTTCATTGATGACGAGAAGATCACAGCAGAAAAAACAGCTGAGCTAATGCTTCAGTGAATATATCAAATACACGATTTACTCAATTTCATTGTTTCGAATCGAGATTCTCAATTTATCTTCATTTTATGAAAGTCGCTTTGCAAAAGACTAAGCATTAATCTTCAACTCTTTACAGTTTATCATTCTCAGATCAATAATCAAAGTAAACGAGTCAATCAGAACATTGAAAGATATCTTCAATTCTTCTGTTCATACATGCAGAATGACTGAGCTAAACTACTACTCATGACTGAGTTCATTGACAATAATGCTCTGTTCTTAGTCATTTTCTCAATCTTTTTCTTTCTAAACAAAGACTTTCATTCTCATATGAGTTTTGAACTCAATGTTATTGAATATGAAAGTTTTTATAAACGCTTGCAAACGACTAAAGTTGAGAATATATCTGAACATATGAACAAAACACTGAAGTTTGCTTGCGAGTCACTTGTCAAAACATGAAAACAAATGATGAAACAAGTCAATAAGCATAGAAAAGAAGTTGATTATAAGATCGAATCAAAGATGTTTCTGAATGAAAGAAACATCATTACAGTGAAATCTTTCAAGAAGCTAGATGACAAAATACTTAATTCTTTCATTAATTTAAATCTTGTTGACTCTTCATATAAACTGAAATTATCAGAGTCTATGCATGTTCATGATGTATTTCATTCTAATCTGCTTTGTTCTGTCGCTGATGATCTCTTGCCTGATCAAAAGAATGAATTCTCAGATTCAATAGTGATAAACGACGAAAATGAGTGAGAAATCAATAATATATTGAATTTTCGTTGCTATTGAAGACGACTTCAGTATAGAGTCAAATGAAATGATTATGACAATGATCTCAATTGATACAACGCTGATGACGACAAATTTATGAACGCTCAGAAGATCATTGATGATTTTCATATTTGATACTTGAACAAATCGCGCTAATCAACAATTCAATCAATCAATTGAGTTAAGCAGAAAATACATTCATGCAAACATGAATCATTGAAAAGAGAAAGTAATGTCATGATTCTAGTCTTGTCAGACTCAGTCTTCTAGTCTTGTCAGATTTATTCTTGCTTTGTCATCTTGACTAGTTTTTATTGAGTCTAACGTTGACTGAGAAACACATATATGTAATCAGCTTCTTTTCTGTAACTATCTTTCTTTCTTAGCATTTATCTTCTAGTTAAATGACACTCATATTGACTCGCTTTATGCTGATCTTTAACATATTCAATCTTGATAGCATCTGAAATTCAGAATGTCATTTATCTCTCAATGTTCATCATTATCATCATTAATAATGATGAGTTTGAAGAATTCTGCATGCTGTTCTGACAGAGAATCTTCTGAATACAATTGCAGTAGCTTTGAGCTGAACATTGAATGCAGATGCTTCATGCTGACTGATAGATGAAGATGATAAAAGACTTTCGCTTTGATAATGATCTGATACAATTCTAGTTGTTTGTCTTTCAAATCTTTGCATGATCTCATGATTTTGACGTTTCTGAAAAATAGTCAAACTCAGTTATTTACTTCATAAATGACGTTTCGTCTATGTTTATTAATCTGAACTTCAATGATCAGCTTCATCTTTTTCAATTGTTGATGACTCAAGTTTAGTAACTCTTTCATTTGAATGACAATATCATTTGCTTTTCTAGCTTTAAGTTGTTCACAAGTTGTTTTGTAGTCAGTTGTATCTAAATTGAAACTCATTCAGAGATGAAATTCTTTATTGAAGTAGAAGAAAGTCATTGAAGTGATTGAGAAGATATTGAAATTGTCACTGAACTTCATCATAGATATTTATTTAACTCAGTTATTCTGCATGTAATTGCAGTAGATTCTTAGTTTGCGTTCAACGTTTTGATTAACTTATTTCAATTGATTGTTGATCTCAGAATGATAAACTGTGAATAAACTAGCTGTGATTCTCAGTCGCTTGCAAAGACTTTTTCACATAGTTGATATGAATTGAAAGTCTCTGTTCAAAACAATAGAACTAAGTAGATCATGCAGTCAATAAACGTTTCATAATATGATTCAAATTGTTTCTTCGACTGAGATATCATTGTCTTCTCAATGACAGAAAACATAGTGATGTTTTTTGATGAGATGACATATGATTATGCAAATGATGTTATAGTCTTCTGACAGAGATAGTTCAGTGATGAAGTTCATAGTTATATCTTTTCAGCGTTTCTGTGAAATTGAAAGAGAATGATGAAGTTCATTGATGCTATTTCTAGAGACTTTGCTTCGCTGACAAGCATGACAGTTTCAAATGTATCATCAAATAGTAGCTTAATGATCTGATCAATAGTAGAAACGCTGAACTAGATCAATGATTCATTTATTGTTGAGATGAGAGATTGAAGATTGATCATGCACTTCTTGTAGTAATTTCGTGTGCATGTTCTCAGAGACTCACAGTAGATCTTTTCTAAATAGAATGTCGTCAATGATTTCGCAGTTCTTCAGTTTAGTGATATGAAATTTGAGCTTGTTTTCGTTCATAGCTTGTTTATATTTGCTGCAGAACTCATCTGTTTGATTGATCATTCATACTTGTTGATAGAGATTTGCTTTCGATTCAATAAATAAAACATCAACTTTATCAAAAGTCAAAATAGTTTGAAAATGATTTTCAAGACACTGAGCTGATTCAGAGACTTTCGCTAGAAACATTCTGATTAAAGCATCGACTTTAGTGTTTATTTTGCCTGATTTAAAAATGATCTGAAAGTTAAACTCTAATAGAATGTTCAGATAATTAACTTGTCATTGACTTAACTGTTTGTTTTTCATGAAGATTTTCAAAGTCTGATGATCGATGAACATCTGAATGAGTAGTTCAATGCATTTTAGCTTGAGTCGTCAGTGTTTAAAACATTGAATAATGACTAGCAATTTCTTGTCATAAATGTGATAATTGATTTCAGCGAAAACCATGCTTTTACTGTAGAAGATCATCGAATGAAGAACTCTTTCATCATTGTACTGAGATAGTATTTCATCTTTTACATAGTTTGAAGCATCAGTCTTCAGAATAACTTGTCATTTGAAATCAAAGTGACGAAGTATTGAGATTGAGCTGACTTGTTTCTTTAAATTATCAAAGACTTGAATACAGATCTTGTTTCAAACAAAAGACGTGTTCTTTCTAGTCAGCTAAGTGAATGATTTAACTAGCTTCAAGAAGTTCTTAATGAAACAACGATAGAAGTTAACAAATTTCACGAAGTTCTAAATTTCTTTTAAATTGATTGAAGTGATTCAGCTGACTATGACTGTCACTTTACTGAAATTTATACGAAGATTTAGTTCTGATACAATGACTTTTAGAAAGACAGTTTCTTTCACATTGAATTTACACTTTCAAATATTCATTTGCAGTTCAGCTTCATGTAGTCGACTCAATACTAGTTTGACGTGATCTTTATGTTTCTTTCTTATTTTGCTATAAATGAGAATGTCATTTAAATAGACTTGACAAAAGTTGTTCAGAAAGTTTCATAAAACATCATTCATATATTGTTGAAAGAAGATCGATTCATTAATCAGTTTGAATGATAGCATCTTGTATTTATATGCTTCTAAAGCAGTGATAAAAGTGATGTAATTCTCGTTATTAAAATGCATTCAAAGTTTGTTGAACGCTGATATGATGTTCAATCTAGTCAAATGCTTGCAATTCACTATTTTATCAATGATCTCATTTATCAATGATAGAGAATATTTATTTCTTTTGAAAATGACATTTAGCTTTTGATAGTTCATGCAGAATCAAAGATCTTCATTTGCTTTAAGAGTAAATAGAACGAAGAAGAAATAGAGAGTCTGACTAGAAGTGATAAATCTCTTTGACAGATTCTCATTTAAGTACTTCTTTACTTTCAGAAGTTTGACAGAAAACATTTGATAAACTCAACAGTGAGAAAGCATTGAATCACTGATGAGCTTAATTTTATGATCATAAAAGCAATGAGAAGACAATTTATTTGATTAAGCTTGATCAAAAACATTTAGAAACTTATGATATTTTGATGACAGCTTTGCTTTAATATCTTTCAAATTCTGAGTCATTTCATTGATTGAAGAAATGTTTAGAGCGTTCAAATCACACTGAGTATTGTACGTGATTTTTCTATTGATGTTTATCATGAATAGAGCAAAGACTTTGATCTTGTTTCTCTTTGAATGATTCAACAATGTTTTAAATGAAGCTGCGTCTATACTTTGAATTGAGAATAACTCTTTCTGAGCAGTGATTGAAATAAATTGTTTGAGCATCATAAAGATCTTAGTCTGAGTGATTGAAGAAGACAAAGTTGATCGCAATTAACTTGAGTGCTTTGAATTAAGAGAAATTGAAAAAATCGAAATAGAAGTATTTAATTGATTCAAAAAAACAATGACATCATTTTGCATATTCAGTAATATTTCGTTTTTATTCATTCAGAGCTTACTCAATATGACTTCATGATGATCAATATCAACTATCAAAATTGATACAGTCAATTTCTTATGACTTTCGATGATGAGATTGAGTAGAATTTTATGAGTGATGATATTCTTAAATATCTTTTCATCATAATCTCTTATTAGCTTCTCTTTTGTCAGTAATATAGATTGAATTTCTAGTTTCTTGCATACTTTATTGACTAAATTAGCGTGTATGAGCGTATGAGTAACTGAATCACTGTTTATTAGCAAATGAAGACTGAAGAATTAATTCTGCAAAATGAGATGAGCATCAATTAGAAACGACTTTTCAAAGTAATTTTTTTTCAATAGAATTTCATCTAGTTTGCACAAAGATATAATCTTTATTTCTTCAATGACTTTTGAAGAGATGACTAGTTTTTTGAATCGAAATTCAAATTGAAATCAAAATGATCATATTCATCGTTCACTGCATTGATTCTAGTAGGTTGATTGAGACACTCTTTAGAGCTATGATCTGATTTATGACATATAAAACAGATTTCAACTAAAACGTTTACTTTCTTGACGCTAGTTAAAATTGCTTCGTGCAACTTTAGCTGATTAAACTTCAAATGATCAACTGACTGAGTAACAACAGTTGCTTTATGAAAGATAGTTTTAGAAAAATCATTAACGCATTTAATCTTGTTCTTGATCTCTTGAATGACTTGCTGATCATTATTCAAATGAATCAGATAGAAACGAATTTCTTTTAAAGAATCAGATTGAACTAGTTAATTTACTCAAATGAATCAAAGACGAAAGTGTATTTTATCTTTCAGATCAGCAATTAGTTGCTTCTTGTGATAGTCTAGATAGAAAGATAAACGTTGAAACTGAGTATAAAATTCATTGAATTTCTTGAATTCTTGAATCAAGTTGTAGTATTCTTTACGAAAGTTGACTTTCTTATCTGAATCATTGAACAACTTAGCTAGTTCTTTCAAAAGATTATCGACAATCTTATAAAGATTGACACAGTCACGTTTGCATCTAGATTGAGTGACTTCAGCTTCGTCATTGAATAATCTGAAATGTACATAGCTCAGTTTGACTCGTTCATTTGAAAAGAGATCAACGTTGATCTTTAGTTTATTCTGAATTTTTTCATATCAGTTCTTTCAAATAGAATTCTTTTCATCAGTAAACAGCGAAGAATCAGATATTTTTTAAGATCTAAAACTGTCAGAAACTAGATTGAACTAAAGATTCTATCAATATAAAGAATTGATTATTATATTACTTAAACTAGATACAGAACAATACATCAGATAATGTACAAGATGAAAGACAAAGAGCAAAAGAAAAGAATGAAAACTCAACTTTTATATACATGAATTAAGCAGAATCAAGACTAGACAGTAGTTTTATTGACTTAAGATTGCAGAACAACTGAGATGATTGAAACAGAATTGCTGAAACTAAATTAAGATGATGATGATTAGATTGATGATTTAATTCAATGAATCAAGATTATTTAAAATATCAACAATTTATGTTTTAAATTGAGTTAATAATCTGACATCATGACAGTAGCTTTTCTCTTCAAGACTGAGCTTCTGCAAAACAATGAGAAGAAACAAGATGAAATGAGAAAGAATTAAAGATGAAGACTGAAACAAGATAAGAGTTGATGTAAACGCATTTTAATGTAATAAAGCACAGATGAAACTAGAATAAATCTGAATCACATCTGAGTCAGATTTGAGCAAGATGTTTGAAGAGCAAGACGAGATGAGACGCATTTTAACGTGATGATGCACAGAAATTGAAACACATCTGAGTTACATCTGAGTCAGATTTAAACAAGATGTCTGAGTTAAATCTAAACAAGATCTGAGTCAGATTTGAGTAAGAAAGAGACGAAACGCAGTTTAATATGATAATGCACAGATGAGACTAAAATATATCTGAGTCAAATCTGAGTCAGATTTAATCAAGATCTGAGTCAGATCTGAACTGAGTTGAGACAATGAAGATTGAACTTAAAGTTCTTGACATTAACATTGAGATATCACACATGACAGTACATGTGATTCTTCGACGACAGAATTAACGAGATGATATTCATCAAGCATTTGCTTACAATTATTCAGAAGATGAAAAGACTTTCAAGTAAAGAAGTGATCTTCTCAATCAATGTAATACTTAAGCAGAGATGAGTTATAATATTTATCATGCTTAAAGTTTAGTATGCTGTTTACATATCAAAATCTTTCGTCATTCTTAATGACAACAACTTCTTGAAGTTTCTGACGTTGACTTGAAAGAAAATCACTTGCGATATGACTCAGAAGAATGACATGAAAGATTGAATGAATCTTCATGAATGCTGAAAGATTTAACTCAATGATCAGAGAATTATTCTTGAAGACATGCTTAATCTTGAAGAAATCAACGTTACAATTGTTTAACTTGACAGCGAAGTGAGCGATGCTAAGATTGCAAACATTCAGTCAAACTTCATCTTCGACGAAGTATTTAGAACAAGAACGACAAAAGAGATTGACATTGAATTTGTAAATGATCTGAGCTATAAGCATCTCATCACATAAATGCTCAGTTAGTTTCTTCATCTTCTTAATGAACTCTTCAACATTGATTAACTTATCTTGAGCTTGAAACATAAGATTCTTGAGCAGAGACTTAGAAAACTTGAAGTTTAAACGTGAGTTCTGATTCAAATTAATCAAGAAGAGTGATGCTAAAGTGATTAATGACGATGCATTATTGATGACGAATTCGACTTCAGAAAGTCACTTAGCTCAGTCATTCTGCATGTAGTTGACGAAGACTCAAACATAATGCTTCATGACAGCATTAATTCTCTCAATTTGATCATCGATTTCAAAGTGATACATCATTGATAACTTAACGTTTATCTTCAGCATTTTACACATATGCTTTCAAATATCAAAGATAAATTGTGTGTCTCGATCAAACATGAAGAACTCGAGTAAATCATGATGTTTTTAAACATAAGCATAGAAGCAATTGATAGTTTCTTCAACTTTCATAAAAGTAGTAAAAACTAAATGTTTCATTTTGATAAAATGATTAACGAAGACTAGAACATATTTATATGTGATATTCATGAAGATACTGAGCGATAAAGAATTTACAGAGTTTATGAAGATATCACGTCAACAACGTTTGAAAATTGAAAGAGAATACAATCATTCTTGAGTTCATTGTTTAAAGAGCTTGAAGCGTGTGCACACGTGACAGTTTCATATGAAGCGTTGAACATACTTATAAATGTTTGATCATCAGTAAACTTGACTGATCAGTTCATAGCTTTTTGCTCTTTCTGAATGATCATTAACGACATTATCATGAGTGAGCTGAATGATACAAAGACGTAGTTTATCTGAGTTGAGCATGTACTTTCTTTCTTGAAAGTACAGATGATTCTCGTGTTCTTCATACTTAACTAGAGAAATCTTGTTGTGATGTCGTGCTTCATTGCAAAGCACTTTGATTATCTGAACTGCGAATTTGTCATTGATTTCAATTTACTTTCACAATGTCTGAATGAGAGTGTTAGCAAAATCTTCATTAAGATTCAGAGTGTCTTGATTTAGTTGAGACTTAATGTCTTCAATGTTGAATTCTTCAATTTCTAGATTCATGAAAGCTAAAATTTGCAAGAATGCTGAAATAACTGAGAACAAATGTAATTGAACTGAATCTAGAGCAATGATTTGTGACTGAAGCTTCATGACTTTGATGTCAAAGACATTGAAGATGAGATTCTTAATAATATCAAAGTCTAAAACATGAGTTTTCAGAATTGTCTGATGTTGATATTGATGTCAAGAATTGAATGTATCTTTCTCTTTAAAGAGATTTTCTGAGCGACGTGTCAGAGCATTCAACTTATCATCAATCTTGTCAAAATGATAAGCGATGTGATAGTTGAATCTAGATAGAAACTCACTTCAACGAGCTTGATGATGATTCAACTGCTTAATTGACATGAAATACTCAAGGTTTTTGTGATTCGTGATCATCTCGACAGAGTAGATAAAGTCTTCAAGCTTTAATCATCATTTTTCAAAAGCATAAACAATGATCATGAGTTCTTTATTGTAAATCTCGTAGTTACACTCGACTGAATTATGCTTCTTTGAAAAGTAAGCGACTGAATGAAGAATCTCGTTCTCATCGTACTGAAAGAGAATGTCTTTGAACATATAGTTCAAAGCATCAATTTCTATCACAATTTTGTGATCTGAATTATAGTGACAAAGAATAATCTTGAAAGTGAAGACTTTCTTAAGAATGTTGAATGCAATCTAACATTTCTGAAATCAGACAAAGAATACATCTTTTCTGATGAGACGAGTGAGCGAGATAGTTATTCTACTATAGTCATAGATGAATCTTTTATAGAAGTTCATGAAATCTAGAAAACTTTGAACGTCTTTAACGTTGATCAGAATGAGTCAGTTGACAATGATGTTTATCTTAAAAGAGTTCATCTTGATCTCTTTGATGATGATTATCAATTCTAGATACGAAACTTGAATGATGTGAAACTTGCATTTGATTATATTCATCTGAAGATCTGCTTCTTGCAGCTTTCGCAGAATGAGCTTGACATAAATCTTGTGCTTAAGTTTATTGTCAAAATAAATCAAGATGTCATTCAGATAAGCTGTATAAAACTTATTTAAATGTTCATGAAGAGTATTGTTGATGTACTTCTGAAACAAGACAGACTCATTATATAAATTAAAGAGCATGATTAGATACTTGAATAATTCAAATCGAGTGTGAAAAATGATGAGAGTTTCATCTTCTTCTTTGATTCGAAGTCAATTAAATGCAGAGATGATATTCAGCTTGATAAAGATTTTAGCTTGACTTAGATGATTCAGTGTTTCTGAGATCAGAGACAGAGAATATTAATTCTTGACTGTGATAACGTTCAGATCTCGATAGTTCATGCAGAAGCAAAGTTCTTCTTCAAGTTTCTTGATGAAGAAAACAGAGATGATTATCTGAAAGTGACTGACTTGAATGAAATCTTTGCTCAGATTTTCATTCAGATAACGACGAAGTTCTAGAATTTCATCACGACTCATGTTGTACAAAGCAAAGACTGAGAATTGAGCATCTTTTTTAAGATGTATGACATGATCATGAGCTTGATGCAAAGACAAGATATCAACGTTCTTCTTGAAGAAGACATCTAGAAACTTGAAATATTTGAACGATAAAATTGTGACTGAATCAACGTTCTTACTTTGTTGATAGACTTTAAGATCTTCTTGTATCGTGAATACAGTCACATGAAATTTCTTTTTCATTTGACGAAGATTCAGACAATGATTCTTATCATATGTACTGTCTTGAGAATGAGATGAGAACTGAGCAAAAGTTGAACTGTTCTTTGAATGAACAGTTAAAGTTGCACGACGCGATTTTGATTCATCAGAATCTAAACTAGAAGACGAGATTAACTTAAGATTCAAGAAAACATCGATTTTCTTTAAAATGATGCTAAACACTTCAATGTCTTTGACATAAGCAGCATGATCAAAGCTTCAAGCTTTCAACTCAACTATGTCAAGTTGTATAAAAGATTGATTGAATTAATCTGCTTGAAGAACAACAGAAGTTCTAAAGAAGAAAGAATTTCAACACTTGATTTTTAATGAGTATTCTTTTTGAATGACTTGAAGAATACAACTAAAAGCTTCTTGTTTCAGATGAGAAACAAGATTGAACGAAGTTTGTTTCTTGTGAATGAGCTGAGTATTAGTTAACTTCTCATGAGCAAATGAAGAATTATATTGCTTCTTGTGAGCAGACGAGAAACTGAGTTACTTCTTTCAAGTGAATGAAAAACTGAATTGCTTCTTGCAAGCGAACTGAAAACTGAATTAAAAGAAAGTTACTTTGTTAACTTCAAACGAGAAATTTTCTTCTTGTTGATTAAGATCATAGATCTTAACGAGAAATAAGTGTCAAAATCGTGTCTAAATGATACAATCAATGAAGATCAGAATTAATAATGCTTGATCTTTAGAAATAGTTATAACTGAATATTAAGAATACAGAAGAAGATTGATACAAAAGCTTCTACTATTTATGTAATGTTCAAAGACTGTGCTAGACTTGAAAGAAATATGTTTGTGACATAAAAAGAATGTGATGTAAATGAACAAGATGTTGATGAAAGAAAAGAATGTTGAGAAAAAAAAAAGTGTTGAGTCATATCTGAATCATATCTGAGTCATATCTGAGTCAAACCTGACTAGCTCACTGATTAGCTTTAATCATTACGCAGAGAACTTGCTAGCGTTCACTGCAAATTGATTAAAGCTTCAATCTTGTTCAGTCTTGATACACTCATAACATTATCTTTCTCTTTAAAAATTCATGTTTGCATGAATGTAACTCGTTTTGCTTGCTTTCTTATTGAGTTATTTCAATACTAGCGTGACTTTCTTAAGTATAGTGCATGAAATTCGTTCAAAACTTTCTCAAAGTCATTGAATTCATCTTTATCAACATAGTATCATTCATTGTTTCTATCTAAATCTTTTCATTTGATCTTGTACTGTATTCAATCTTGATAGCGTCTGAAGTTCAGAATATCATTTATCTCTTAATGTTCATCATCATCATCATCAATAATGATGAATTTGAGAGATTCTGCATGCTGTTCTGACAGAGAATCTTCTGAATACAATTGCAGTAACTTTGAGCTAAACATCAAATGCAAATGCTTCATGCTGATTAATAAATGAAGATAATAAAAGACTTTCACTTTGACAGTGATCTGATACAATTTTAGTTGTTTATTTTTCAAATCTTTGCATGATCTTGTGATTTTGACATGTCTGAAGAATAGTCAAACTCAGTCATTTATCTCATAAATGACATCTCGTTTATGTTTATTGATCTGTGCTTTAATGATCAGCTTCGTCTTTTTCAATTGTTGATGATCGAAGCTCAGTAACTTTTTCATTCAAATGACAATATCATTTGCTTTTCTAGCTTTCAATCGTTCACGAGTGATTTCGTAGTCAGTTGTATCTGAATTGAAACTCATTCGAAGGTGAAAATCTTTATTGAAGTAGAAAGAAATCATTGAGATGATCAAGAAGATATTGAAATTGTTGCTGAATTTCATCATAGATATTCATTTAACTCAGTCGTTCTGCATGTAATTGCAGTAGATTCTAAGTTCGCGTTCAACGTCTTGATTGACTCATTTCATCTGATCGTTGATTTTTGAATAATAAACTGTGAATAAACTAACTGTGATTCTCAGTTGCTTGCAAAGACTCTTTCACATAGTTGATATGAATTGAAAGTCTCTGTTCGAAACAATAGAACTGAGTAGATCATGCAGTTGATAAACGTTTCATAGCATGATTCAAATTATTTCTTCAACTGAGATGTCATCATCTTCTCAATGACAGAAAACATAGTGACATTCTTTGATGAAATGACATATGATTGTGCAAATGATGTTATAGTCTTCTGATAGAAATAGCTCAGTAATGAAGTTCATAGCTATATCTTTTCAGCGTTCTTGTGAAATGAGTAGAAGATGATGAAGTTCATTGATGCTATCTTTAGAGACTTTGCTTCGCTGACAGACATGATAGTTTTGAATGTACTGTCTGACTGTAACTTGATGATCTGATTAATAGTAGAATCATTGAATTAAATTGATAGTTCATTTATTGTTAAAGTGAGAGATTGAGAACTGATCATGAATTTTCTGTAGCAGTTTCATATGCATATTCTCAAGAACTCACAGTAAGTCTTTTTTAAAAAGAATGCTGTCAATGATTTTGCAGTTCTTCAATTTAGTGATATGAAATTTGAGCTTGTTCTTGTTCATAACTTGTCTATATTCATTGCAAAGCTCATTCATTTAATTAATCATATAAACTCATTGATAGAGATTTGCTTTTGATTCAACGAGTAGAACATTGACTCTATTGAGAGTCAGAATAGTCTGAAAATGATCTTCAAGTTGTTGAGTTGATTCAGAAATGTTCATTAGAAACATTTGAGTTAAAACATTGACTTTAATATTTATTTTGCCTGATTTAAAGATGATCTGAAAGTTGAACTTCGACAGAATGTTCAGATAGTTGACTTGTCATTGACTCAACTGTTTATTTTTCAAAAAGATTTTCAAAGCTTGATGATCAATGAATATCTGAATGAATAGTTCAATGCATTTCAGCTCAAGTCATTAATGTTCAAAGCATTGAATGATGATCAGCAATTTCTTGTCATAAATATGATAATTGATTTCAGCGAGTATCATGCTTTTGCTGTAGAAGATCATCGAATGAAAAACTTTCTCGTCATTATACTGAGATAGTATTTCATCTTTTACATAGTTTGAAGCATTGATTTTCAAAATAGTCTGACGTTTGAGATCAAAGTGACGTAGTACTGAAGTTGAACTAACTTGTTTCTTTAGATTGTCAAAGACTTGAACGCAGACTTTGTTTCAAACAAAAGACGTATTCTTTCTAGTCAGCTGTGTAAATGATTTAACTAGCTTCGAGAAGTTCTTAATGAAACGACGATAGAAGTTAACAAATTTCACGAAGCTCTGAATTTCTTTTAGATTTGTTGAAGTGATTCAGCTGACTATGACTGTCATCTTGCTTGAGTTCATACGAAGATCTAGTTCTGATACAATGACTTTTAGAAAGACAGTCTTTTTCACATTGAATTTGCACTTTCAAATATTCATCTGTAAATCAGCTTCGCGTAGTTGACTCAATACTAGTTTAACATAATTTCTATGTTTCTTTCTTGTTTTGCTATAGATGAGAATGTCATCTAGATAGACTTGACAAAAGTCGTTCAGAAAGTTTCATAAAACATCATTCATATATTGCTGAAAAAAGATCGATTCATTAGTCAGTTTGAATGATAGCATCTTGTATTTATATGCTTCTAAAGCAATGATAAAAGTGATGTAATTCTCGTTATTGAAATGCATTCAAAGTTTGTTGAACGCTGATATAATGTTCAATCTAGTCAGATGCTTGCAACTCATTATTTTATCAATGATCTCATCTATCAGCAGTAGAGAATATTTATTTCTTTTGAAAATAACATTTAGCTTTCAATAGTTCACGCAGAATTGAAAATCTTCATTTGCTTTAAGAATGAATAGAACGAGAAAGAAATAGAGAGTCTGACTAAAAGTGATGAATTTCTTCAACAGATTCTCGTTTAAGTACTTCTTTACTTTCAGAAGTTTGACAGAGAACATTTGATAAACTTGACAGCAAGAAAGCGTTGAATCATTGATGAGTTCAATTTTATGATCATAGAAGCGATGAGAAAGTAGTTTATTTGATTGAGCTCGATCAAAAACATTTAGAAACTTATGATATTTTGATAACAGCTTGACTTTAATATCTTTCAAATTCTGAGTTGTTTCATTGATTGAAGAGACGTTTAAAACGTTCAAATTGCACTGAGTATTGTACGTAATTTCTCTATCAATATCAGTTATGAATAGAGCAAAGACTTCAGTCTGATTCTTCTTTGATCAATTTAGTAAAGTTTTAAACGAAGCTGCATCTATGCTTCAAATCAAGAATGATTCTTTCTTAGTCATAGTTGAAACAGATTGTTTGAGCATAATAAAGATCTTAGTCTGAATGATAGAAGAAAGCGAAGTTGATCGCGATCAACTTGAATGCTTTGAATTGAGAGAAATCGAAAAAATCGAAATAGAAGTATTTAATTGATTCAAAAAAACAATGACGTCATTTCGCATATTCAATAATATTTCGTTTTTATTCATTCAGAGCTTACTTAATATGACTTCATGATGATCAATATCAGTTATCAGCATTGATACAATCAATTTCTTATGACTTTCGATGATGAGATTGAGTAGAATTTTATGAGTAATGATCTTCTTAAATATTTTTTCATCATAGTCTCTTATTAACTTCTCTTTTGTCAGTGATATAAATTGAATTTCTAGTTTCTTGCATACTCTATTCACTAAATTAGCGTGTATGAGCATATGAGCGACTAAATCACTGTCTATCAGAAAACAAAGACTAAAAGATCGATTCTGAGAGTTGAGAAAGACATCAATTAGAAATGACTTTTCAAAGTAATTCTCTTCTGATAGAATTTCATCTAGTTTGCACAAAGATATAATTTCTATCTTTTTGATGACTTTTGAAGAGATGACTAGTTTTTTGAATTGAAATTCGAATTGAAATTGAATTCAAAACAATCATATTCATTGTTCACTGCATTGATTCTAGTAGGTCAATCAGAGTACTCTCTAGAGCTATGATTTGATTTATGACATATGAAACAGGTTTTGACTAAAACGTCTGCTTCTTTGACGTTAGTTAAAATCGCGTCACGTAGCTTTAAATGATCAGATTTTGAATGATCGACTGACTGAGTAACAACAGCTTTATGAAAGATGATCTTTGACAAATTGTTGACATGTTTGATGAGATTGACTTTGTTCTTGATTTTTCAAATGACTCATTGATTATTATTCAAATGAATTAGATAGAAACGAATCTCTTTGAGAGAATCAGATTGAACTAATTGATCTATTCAAACAAATTGAAGACGAGAGTTTATTTTATCTTTCAGATCAATGATCAGTTGCTTTTCATGATACTTCAGATAGAAAGATAATCGTTGAAACTGAGTGTAGAACTTGCTGAACTTCTTTGATTCTTGAATCAAGTTGTAGTATTCTTTATGAAAGTTGACTTTCTTATCTGAATCATTGAACAACTCAGCTAGTTCTTTCAAAAGATCATCGATAATCTTATAAAGATTGACACAGTCACGTTCGCGTTTAGATTGAGCGACATCAGCTGCGTCATCAAATAATCTGAAATGTACATAGTGTTGAGATTGTGTCTAGAATCTAATCACACTGCAGCGAGATAGTGCGTAGCTGAATAGAATGTTTGATCAATAGAGATAGCTATAACTAGAATATTAAGAATACAGAACAAATCAAAGAGAGTTTCAAGCTGTATCTATAGTAGTGCAAAACAAAGAGAACGAAGCAGATTTGCTTAAGTATTGAAAGCGCTAGAATAGAGTGTTGAGGCTAGAGATTCAACATGAGTCAAAATTTCTAGAGCTTGTTGACTAGAAAACTCTATTCAATCTCGACACACTCGTAACATTATCTTCTTCTCTTTAAAAGTCATGTTTCTATGACTTGTAATGTAGTTCATAGCACTGACGTAGAGTCTTGATGCCTGTCTTTCTATCAATCTTTCTATTGATTCAAATCAACTCGTCAAATGTCTATTGTAGCAGACTCACTATGTGAGATAGAATGATCATTGAAGCAGACTCACTAGTCGACTTGCTCATTGAAGAGATCAACTATCGACTTGTCATTGAAGCAGACTCACTAGTTGCACGTGAACGTGAGGTAGATTGATTCACTGATAGATAGAGCGATGAGAGTAGATATGTCATTGCATTGACGAAGAGTATCATTGAAGCAGACTCACTACGAGAGCATCATTTGTAGCAGACTCACTAAATTGATCTGATGACACAGATTGTTTTGACTCGCCTGATTCATGAGCTTTCGAGACGAAGAGAGAAAGAAATTGAACAGATTGTTTTCACTCGTCTGCTTCATGAGAATGAGTTGATTCTCTAGCAATCAATGAATGTTCTTTATCGTTGATTCTATTGATCGAGTGAACTTTGCGTACTTAATGAGCGGTAGATTCTCTAGCAATTCAAACAGCCTCGTCGTTGATTCTATTGATTCTCTGATGTTGTTCTGTCTTTCGATTGCGTTGATCATCAGGTAAAACAAATTTCTTTATACTTGTTTTGTTGTTCGTCAAGTAGCTTGAATGAGTATTGATATTGATATCATGTGATTAACGAATTCTTAATATAATGTTGAGATCATGTCTAGAATCTAATCACACTGCAGCGAGATAGTGCGTAGCTGAATAGAATGTTTGATCAATAGAGATAGCTATAACTAGAATATTAAGAATACAGAAGAAATCAAAGAGAGTTTCGAGCTGTATCTATAGTAGTGCAAAACAAAGAGAGCGAAGCAGATTTGCTTGAGTATCAAAAGCGCTAGAATAGAGTGTTGAGACTAGAGATTCAACATGAGTCAAAATCTCTAGAGCTTGTTGACTAGAAAACTCTATTCAATCTCGACACACTCGTAACACATAGCTCAGTTTGACTCGTTCATTTGAAAAGAGATTGACGTTGATCTCTAGTTTATTCTGAATTTTGTCGTATCAGTTTTCCCAAGTAGAATTCTTTTTGTCAGTAAATCAGAGAGAATCAGATATTTTCTAAGATCTAGAACGCTCAGAGTAAATGAAATCAGAAGAAGTGATTTCTTTAGTTTGAAGTCTAGTCTTCAACTCTTTGATTTCGTCATCTCGTTGTTTACTCAGCTCGTTGAGTTGATCTGTTTCTCTGTCGAGAGTCATGCATCAAGTCTTTCAGTTTTCGATAGAAACAGAGAGTATTACTGTTTCAGCGAATGACTCATCGTCTTCATTGATGAATGATTCAGCACTAAAGAATTTTGATGAATCAGTCTCAGAGATTTGAGAAAAGTGACTTCGAAATTCTTTGAAACATTCTTTGATAAATAAACGTTTTGACATGATGAAATTTGAAGAAAGAACGAGGTCGAGCGAATGACGATGCTCAACAGTATTAATGAAAATATATGATCAAGTGTTTAATCTTCAGAAAAGAATGTTGTTGATTAGAAAAGTATTTTTGATTTGTGAGTTTTTGAGTGATTCTCAAGCAATTCACGAAGATTCTTTATCATCGATTCTCTTAATCGAATTGAACAGCTTATTTTCACTCGTCTGTTTCATGAGAATGAGTTGATTCTCTTGATCGAGTGAACTTTGCGTACTTAGTGAGTGATAAGTTGTTTAGCGATTCAAACAGTCTTGTCGTTGATTCTATTAAACTCTCTAGTGTTGTTCAGTCTTTCGATTGCGTTGATCATCAGATAAATGAATTTCTTTAGACTCGTTCTGTCTGTACGAGTATGTTGAATGAGTAATGAGATCAGTATTGTGTGATTAACGAATTCTTAATATAATGTCAGAATCGTGTCTAAATGAGTCAATCAGCGAAAGTCAGAATTGAATAGTGCTTGATCTTTAAAGATAGCTATAACTGAATATTAAGAATACAGAAGAAGATGAGTACAAAAGCTTTTATTTAAGTAATATTCAGAGACTGCGCTAAGCTTGAAGAAAATGTGTTTGTGACACGAGTAAAATGTGATGTAGAAAGAAAGATGATGTTGAACAAAAAGATGTTGATGAAAGAAAATAAAGACTGAGTCAAATCTGAGCTAAAGACACTGACTAGCTTTATTCAATCTTGATACGCTCGTAACATTACTTCTTTCTTTGAAAATTCATGTTCACATAAATATCACTTGTTTGCTTGCTTTCTTATTGAGTTAACAGATACTGACTTAATTCAATGACATAAAAGAATAGTCTTTCGATGTGTTCATCAAAAATCATTGTGATTTCGATGACATGAATAATGTCATCGATTAAAGCGACTTGATCATCAAATTCTTAAAGTCTGCAAGAGTGAATTAATTGATGCAAGAAAAAATGATGTTGTTGCATAAAGAATTTATTCATAAAGACATAAGCGAAGACTTCACTATCAATCAGAGCGAGAGCGAGAACTTTAGATTGAACTTGACGTAGAATACAAAATACTATCATGTGATTATCTTTGAATGTCAAATTGAATTCAAAGAGTTTCAAGATAAATTTAGCAGAAAACTTTCTATATGATTGAAGTGAGAGTGAGAAGATTGAGACTAGTAGACAAGATGATATGTATACAGATTTCTGAGCATGACTTAGCTCAAAAACTAGACTTTTTTCGCAGACAGCGAGACTTTTTCATCTATACTGATGATATCACTGTCGTAAATGTTCATGATATGCAGAGTGAAGAGCTTTTTATTTGAGCATTCTTTAGCAATTTTGCTCGAATGCTGCAACTTGCAGTAGTAACACAACTTTCACTTGTTGCAGATTTTCTTGATCTCAGAAACGATCAGAGTCTTATCTTGAATGATGACAATGATGAAACTTAGATTCATTGACTCATCAAAAGATGAGAAAGAGAAAGATGAAGATACTGTCAAAACAACAGTCACAGAAATGATGATCTTTGAATTCAAAAAGTTACTAGTTGATGCAAAGATACTCTTGACTTTGATGAATGAAACAATGACGAAGATGAAGTGAGATTGATGATGCTTAAGCTGCTGAAGCTCTTCGTTGATGTTAGAGAATGCTTAAACTCATTGATGAAAGATGAATAATCGAATTTCGTTGAGATTTTGTCAGAAAAGAGCAACGACTTAAGTGAAATAATTAACATTGCGCTTCAGACAGTCAATCAACAAGAAATCTTTCATCAAGAAACATTCTTTTCTTTGATAAAAAAGATTTTAGTAGTTGACAAAGCTATTCATGTCTTGCTTCAGAATTTCGCGAAGATATAGATGAACATTTTCTGTCTTGAAAGAATTGTTGCAGCAATGATGCAACTTATGTCATCAATTTGCGAAGATGAAAATGATACAAAGATCATTGACTCAATATTGATTCATTAGATTGTGAGTCTTCTTATCTATGATGAGTCGTGACTCAACATAAACAATCTTAGCTCGATGAAAGAAATAATGATCATTGTTTATGTTCATGCGCTGTATCAGACTCTGCTCTCATGCATTCAATCAATCTTTGTTTCTTTCATACTCAGATATGTTGAGAAGCTTCTTGAATTTAAAAGCGATGATGACAGCAACAGAGTTTGCAAAGAAATGAATGATGAAAGAAGATTGATTGTTCAAGATTTGTGTGATGATTTGAGCTATCATTGCAAGAAACTGAGAATTCAACTTTATATAAACTGAAGAACTGAGAACGATGAACAAGAACAAGATGATAACATCATGTTGTCAAACTTGATTTTGAAGCTCTTGCATTACGCGAAAGATCTTGACTGAATTTTCAATCATACTTTGAGTGAACTGTTCAACAACACGCTCATCGTTGATCAAGAGATTGTAAGACAACTTCATTTAAGCGAAAGAATAACTAGATGAGATTTCAACGTATGAAAATGTTGCAGAAAGTGTAGATCTTTCATAATGTCAAAGACTAGACTGAACTAAAGATTCTATTAATATAAAGAATTGATTATTATATTACTTGAACTAAATACAGAACAATACATCAGATAATGTACAAGATGAAAAACAAAGAGTGAAAGAAAAGAATGAGAACTCAACTTCTATATACATGAATTGAGCAGAATCAAGACTAGACAGTAGTTTTATTGACTTAAGATTGCAGAACAACTGAGATGATTGAAACAGAATTGCTGAAACTAAATTAAGATGATGATGATTAAATTGATGACTTGATTTAATGAATTAAGATTATTTAAGATATTAATGATTTATGTTCTAAATCAAATTGATAATTTGACATCATGATAAGAATGTTCAAAGTAAATGAAATCAGAAGAAGTGTTTTCTTTAGCTTAAAGCTTAGTCTTCAACTCTTTGATTTCGTCTTCTTGTTGTTTATTTAACTCATAGAGTCAATCTGTTTCTTCATTAAGAGCTAGACTTTAAGTCTTTCAAATTTCGTAAAACATGAAAAGTATTATCATTTCAGCAAATGATTCGTCATCTTCATGAATGAATGATGCAGCACTTGATGATTTCAATGAATTAACATCAGAGATTTGAAAGAAACGATTTTGAAATTCTTTGAAATGCTCTTCAGTAAATAAACAACTAAACATGATGAGATTTGTTTGAAAAAGAGAGATTGAACGAGTGATGATGCTTGATAATTGAAGAAGAAAAACGTATAAAGTGATGTTTAATCTTCAACAAAAAAGATGAAATTTGTTTGTTGATTGATTTGATTGATTCTCTAGCAAACAACGAAGATTTTTTATCATTGAATCTATCAATTGATTTGATTCTTGAGCAATTCACGAAGATTCTTTATTGTGATTCTCTTAATTGAGTTGAACAACTTATTTTCACTCATCTGCTTCATAAGAATGAATTGATTCTCTTGATCGAGTAAACTTTACGTACTTAGTGAGTGATAAGTTGTCTAGCGATTCAAACAGTCTTGTCGTTGATTTTATCAAACTCTTTAATGTTGTTCTATCTTTTGATTATTGTTGATTATCAAATAAATGAATTTCTTTAAACTCGTTCTGTTTAGACGAGTATGTTAAATGAGTAATGAGATCAATATCATGTGATTAACGAATTCTTAATATAATGTCAGAATCATGTTTAAATGATACAATCAATGAAGATCAGAATTGATAGTGCTTGATCTTTAGAAATAGTTATAACTGAATATTAAGAATACAGAAGAAGATTGATACAAGAGCTTCTATTTATGTAATGTTCAAAGACTGCGCTAGGTTTGAAAGAGATGTGTTTGTGACATGAGAAGAATGTGATGTAAATGAACAAGATGTTGATGAAAGAAAAGAGTGTTGAAAAAGAAAAAAAGTGTTGAGTTATATTTGAGTCATATCTGAATTAAACCTGACTAGCTCGCTGATTAACTCTAATCATTACGCAGAGAACTTGCTAGCGTTCACTGCAAATTGATTAAAGCTTCAGTCTTGTTCAGTCTTAATACGCTTGTAACACATAGCATGATTCAAATCATTTCTTCAACTGAGATGTCATCGTTTTTTCAATAACAGAAAACATAGTGATGTTTCTTGATAAAATGACATATGATTATGCAAATGACGTTGTATTCTTCTGATAGAAATAGTTTAATGATGAAGTTTATAGCAATATCTTTTCAGCGTTTCTGTGAAATCAAAAGAGAATGATGAAGTTCATTGATACTATCTCTAGATGTTTTACTTTGTTGACAGACATGATAGTTTTGAATGTAACATTTAATTGTTGTTCAATGATCTGATCAATATTAGAAACGTTGAACTAGATCAATAGTTCTTCGATTGTCAGAATGAAAGATGAAAGACTGATCATGAATTTTCTTTAGCAATTTCATATGCATATTCTCAGAAACTCACAGTAAATCTTTTTTGAACAGAACATTGTTAACAATCTTGCAGTGCTTCAATTCAATACTATGTAGCTTCTGTTTATTTTCGCTTATAACTTGTTTATACTCATTGCAAAGCTCATTCATCTTGTTAACATCTTTTACTCACTGATAGAGATCAACTTCAGATTCAATAGCTAGAATATTTACTCTATTAAATGTCAGAATGATCTGATAATAATTTTCAGTACGCTGAGTTGATTCAAAGATGTTGATCAGAAACATTCTGATTAAAGCATCAACTTTAGTGTTCATTTTGCCTGATTGAAAAATAATCTGAAAGTTAAACTTAAATAGAATGTCTAGATAATTGACTTGACGTCAAGTCAACTGTTTATTTTTCATGAAGATCTTCAAAGTCTGATGATCAATGAACATTTGAATGAGTAACTCTGTGCATTCTAACTTAAGTCTTCAATGTTCAAAACATTGAATAATAACTAGCAATTTCTTGTCATAGATGTGATAATTGCATTCAGCGAAGATCATGCTCTTGCTGTAGAATGTTACTGAGTGAAGAACATTCTCATCATCGTACTGAAATAATATTTCATCTTTGACGTAGTCAAAGACATCAATTTTCAGAATAGTCTGTTGTTTTGAATCAAAGTGTTGTAGAACTGAGATCGAGCTGATCTGTTTCTTTAAATCATCAAAAGCTTGAACACAGACTTTATTTCAAACAAAAGATATGTTTTTCTAGTCAGTTGAGTGAATGATTTGACTAGCTTCAAGAAGTCTCTAATGAAATGATGATAAAAGTTAACAAATTTCACGAAGCTTTGAACTTCTTTTAGATTGATCAACGTAGTTCAGTTGACTATGACTTTCACTTTAATAAAATTCATACGAAGATTTTATTCTGAAACTATGACTTCTAAGAAGACAGTTTCTTCTACATCAAATTCGCACTTTCGAATATTTACTTGTAAATCAGCTTCTCATAAATGATTTAATATCATCTTGACATGTTGTTGATGTTCTCATTGAGTTTTGCTGTAGATCAGAATGTTGTCTAGATAGACTTGACAAAAGTTATTTAGAAAATCTTAAAGAATGTCATTCATATACTACTGAAATGAGGCAGAATCATTGATAAGTTCAAAAGATAGAATCTTTGATTTGTACACTTTTAAAGTGATGATAAAAATAGTGTAGTTCTTACTATCAGAGTGCATTTGTAGTTTGTTGAACATCGAAATAATATTCAGTTGAATCAGATGTTTGCAATCAACTATTTTGTCAATTATCTCATTTATCAAAGATAAAGAATAGTGATTTCTTTTAATAATAGCATTGAGCTTTCGATAGTTAACGCAGAATCATAGATTTTCATTTGCTTTTAAAATGAACAGAATGAGTGAGAAATACGAAGCTTTGCTGAAAGTTATAAATTCTTTGAAAAGATTCTCGTTCAGATATTTCTTTACTTTCTGAAATTTGTAAAGAGACATTTGATATGCTTGATAGCAAGATAATGTTGCGTCACTAGTAAGCTTTATCTTATGATCATATGAACGATGAAACGATAGCTTGTCTGCTTGAACTCGATCAAAGATGTCTAGAAAATTCTGATATTTCAAGAGTAGCTTAGCTTTAATATCTTCTAGATTCTGAGCTGTTTCATCAATAAATGAGACGTTTATGACATTTAGTTATTGAGATCATGTCTAGAAACTAATCAGAGTGCGTGCATGACTAAAATGTTTGATCTATAAAGATAGTTATAACTAAGACTTTAAGAATACAGAAGAAAGAAGATACAAAAGACAAGAAGAACATGCTTTATATAGTAATTATTCAGATTGACGCTAGTCTTTAAAGAGAACGTGTTGAAACACAAGAAAGATGTTGATTTGAAAGATGTTTGCAACACAAAGAAATGTGTTTATCATAGAAATCTGTTAATCACTTGTAACACAAAGAAGTGTGTTTATTTAGAAAACAATAAAAGCTGATTAAAAGATGTTAGAAAAGAAAAAAGATGCTGAGTCATATCTGAGTCAAACCTGAGTCAGATCTAGATCAAATCTCAACTAGATCATTGACTAGCTTTAATTAATTCTGACACATTCATAACATTAGTTCACATTGAGTATTGTAAACAATTTTTCTATCAATGTCTTTAATGAACATAATAAAAATCTCTGTCTGATTCTTCTTTTTTCTATTTATCAAAGTTTAAAAAGAAACGACATTTATGTTTTGAATCAAGAAAGACTTTTTCTGAATGAATGAAACTGAGTGCTTAAGCATCTTTGAGATCTTGCTGTGAGCTGCTGAAGAAGTTGAAGTTGATCGCGATCAACTTGAGTACTTTATATTTGACGAGATTGAAAAAATCGAAATAGAAATATTTAATTGATCAGAGAATACGATAGTATCATGTCTCATGTTCAATAATATTTCATTTTTATTCATTCAAAGTTTGCTCAATATAACTTCATGATGCTCAATATCAGTTATCAGCATTGACATAGTCAATTTCTTATGACTTTCAATCATGAAATTAAGAAGAATCTTATGAGTAATAATCTTTCTAGCTAGCTTTTCATTATAGTCTCGTATTAACTTCTCTTTTGCTAGTAATATAAATTGTATTTCAAGTTTTTAATATATCTTATCAACTAGCTTGTCATGTATCAGCGTGTAGACGATGAAATCACTATCTATCAAAGAGCGAAGGCTGAAAGAATTGCTCTGAGAGATAAAAAAAGCATTGATCAGAAACAACTTTTCAAAATAGTTTTCTTTCAATAGAATTTTGATTTGACTGCATAAAAATATGATTTCTATCTTTTTGATGATTTTGAAAAAGATAGCTAGTTTTTTGAATCAGAATCTGACTCAGAGTTCAATGTAAATTGATTAAACTTGTTATTTTCTAATGCATTAACTTTCAAAGTTTGATCAGAGCATTCTTTAAAAGTGTGATCTGATTTGTGACAGATAAAATAAATTTCAGCTTGTAAATTAATGTCTTTGACGCTAGTCAAAATCGCGTCATGCAACTTTGAATGATCAACAAGTGTAATGACTTCAATTTTTCTGTAGAGATTCAATGAATCTCAATTCTCAGCAAAGATGACTTACTTTCTGACTTTGTTCAGAAATTTCTTTTCTTTGATGTCACTCATGACTCAATGCTCATTGTTCAAATGAATCAGATAACTACGAATTTTGTTCAGAGATTCTGACTGAATTAATTGATTACTTCAAGCTGCATGAAAACGATAAACTATTTTGTCTCATAAATCAATGATCAATTACTTTTCATAATACTTTAGATAAAAGAACAAATGTTGAAACATTGAATAGAAATTGCTGAATTTGCTCTTTTCTTGAGAGAGATTAACATATTTTCTTTGAAAGTTTGTCTCTTTGTCGAGATCATCATAAAGCTGAGCAAGTTCATTTAACAGATCATTAACTGTAACATAGAGATTCAATGAATCTTGTTAACATCAAGTTAAAGTAATCTTGACTGCGTCTTTTTTGATTCTGAAGTGAATGTAGATCAGAATAACTTTATTGATATTAAAATGATCAACGTTGATTTCTAGCTTGTCATGAATCTTTTCTTGTCAATCATTTCAAATAAATTCTTTTTCATCAGTAAACAAAGATGAATTTGAAAGCTTTTGAGATCATTTAAAGAAATTGAACAGAGTAAAAGAGAAAGAAGTGACTTCTTTAAATGATTGCAGTTGATGTTGTAATTCAGTCATTTAATTTTGAAACATCTGATTTAATTGATTTGAGCATTCTTTGACTTTATTCATTTTCTTGAAATGAATTTTTCATATTTGTTCACTTGATATCTTGTCAAATAATTCACAAGCTTTCATGTTTAAATCTTGTTGAGTTCAAAGATTATTCAAATCTTCTAGAAAAACTTCTGAATCTTGTTTGACTCAATGTTGTAGCTGCTTTACATTTTTTATATTTCATGAAGTAGAAGCTTCATGAAATTCATTGAGAATCTGAGAATGAGATAAAAAGTATTGATGTTTTTGTACAACATCAATTCTAAGATATTTCAATATGTGAAATGATAGCTCAGAATAAATGACTGAATTTATAGTGTCAGAAGAAATAAAACTTTGATTACTCTTGAAGAGATTGTTCACAAATGATCAAGTTATAGCGAAGAGTTGATGATTGAGCGAAGAATGATGCTCAATAGTATGTAGTGAGATTATTTGTTAAAGTGTTTAGTCTTTAAAGAAAAGTGTTGCTGATTTGAGAGAATTTTTTGTGATTCTCAAGCAATCAATGAAGATTCTTTATCATTGATTCTATTAATTGATTTGAACTGATGTTACTGACTGAGCGATAAATTCTCTAGCAATCATATGATTGTACATTTTCATTGATTTTATTGATTTCTTGATGTTGTTCTGTCTTTCGATGTCATTGATCATCAGATACACAAATTTCTTTATATTCATCTTATTGTCAGTTGAATGAACTTGAATGAATAATGAGATCAGTATCATGTGATTAATGAATTTTTAAAGTAATGTTGAAATCATGTTTAGAAACTAATCAGAGTGCATGCGTGATTAGAATATTTAATTTATAAAGATAACTATAACTAAGACTTTAAAAATACAGAAGAAAGAAAATACAAAATGCAAGAAGAACATGCTCTATATAATAGTTATTCAGATTGACGCTAGTCTTAAAGAGAACATGTTGAAACACAAGAAAGATGTTGATTTGAAAGATGTTTATGACACAAAGAAATGTGTTTGTCATAGAAATCTGTTAATCATTCATAACACAAAGAAGTATGTTTGTCTAAAAGACAATAAAAGCTGATTAGAAAATGCTAGAAAAGAAAAAAGATGTTGAATCATATTTGAGTCAAATCTGAGTCAGATTTAGATCAGATCTCAACTAAATCATTGACTAGTTTTAATTAATATGCAGTGAACTTGCTAGCGTTCATTATGAATTGATTAAAGTTAAAGCTTTGATCTTATTCAATTCTGACACATTTGTAATAAACAAAAGTCTTCATTCTATTTTTAAAATCATCATGAATTCTCAAATGTCTTTAAAGAATGTCATTAAGTTCATGAAGTTTAAGCTGAAGCTGTGATATTGCTTCATTCATAAAATTGATGAAAGATCTTGTATAAATAGATCTTAAGTCATTGATTTTGAAGCATTTCAATTACTTGTGAATTGTTAGAAGTCAGTATAAAGTGAGTCAATATGAGTGTCATTTAACTAGAAGATAAATGCTAAGAAAGAAAGATAGTTACAGAAAAGAAGCTGATTACATATATGTGTTTCTCAGTCAACGTTAGACTCAATAGAAACTAGTCAAGATAACGAAGCGAGAATAAATTTAACAAGACTAGTAAACTGAGTCTGACAAGACTAGAATCGTGACATTATTCTTTCTCTTCAATGATTCATGTTTGCATGAATGTATTTTCTGCTTGACTTGATTGATTGATTGAATTGTTATTTAGCGCGATTTGTTCAAGTATTGAATATGAAAATCATCAACAATCTTCTGAGCATTCATAAATTCATTGTTGTCAGCATTATATCAATTGAAATCATTATCATAGTCATTTCATTTGACTCTATACTGAAGTCGTCTTCAATATCAACGAAAATTCAATATATCATTGATTTCTCACTCATCTTCATCGTTTATCACTATTGAATCTGAGAATTCATTCTTTTGATCAGATAAGAAATCATTGACGGCAGAGCGAAGCAGATCAGAATGAAATACATCATGAACATGCATAAACTCTGATAATTTCAGTTTATATGAAGAGTTGACAAGATTTAAATTGATGAAAGAATTAAGCATTTTATCATCTAGCTTCTTGAAAGATCTCGCTGTAACGATGTTTCTTTCATTCAGAAACATTTTTGATTCAATCTTGTAATCAACTTCTTTTTTATGCTTATTGACTTGTTTCATCATTTGTTCTTATGTTTTGACTAGTGACTCATGAGCAAACTTCAGTGTTTTGTTCATATGTTCAGATATATTCTCAACTTTAGTCGTTTGCAAGCGTTTACAAAAACTTTCATATTCAATAACATTGAGTTCAAAACTCATATGAGAATGAAAGTCTTTGTTTAGAAAGAAAGAGATTGAGAAAATGACTAAGAACAGAGCATTATTGTCAATGAACTCAGTCATGAGTAGTAGTTTAGCTCAGTCATTCTGCATGTATGAACAGAAGAATTGAAGATATCTTTCAATGTTCTGATTGACTCATTCACTTTAATCATCGATTTGAGAATGATAAACAGTGAATAGTCAAAGATTAATGCTCAGTCTTTTGCAAAGCGACTTTCATAAAATGAAGATAAATTGAGAATCTCGATTTGAAACAATGAAATTGAGTAAATTATGTATTTGATATATTCACTGAAGCATTAGCTCAGCTGTTTTTTCTGCTGTGATTTTCTCGTCATCAGTAAAGCAAGAAATATAATGTCGTTTCTTTGTCAATTTATATATCACTGTTAGTATAATGTTTTTGTCTTTCGAAAAAGATAAGTTGATGATGAAATTCATGACTATGTTCTTTCATCACTGTTCAAGTATGAGTAGAGAATGTAATAGTTCATTGAATTTATTTTGAAAAGTCTTTGATCGCTAACAAATGTAGCAGTTTCAAATATATCAATCTATTGTCTTTTGCATTGAAGATCAATAGTAGTATCTTCTTATGATCTTCATCGTTCTCAGAATTTCGAAATAATCAATAGAAAATTGCTCATGAACTTTTTGAATTAACTTCATTTGAAGATGCTCATTAAAGAAAACTCATAGAAGATCATCTCGATATAGTATTTCGTTCTGAACTTGATAATCTCTTAATTTAATATCTTTGTATTGAGCTTCATCTTTTAATACAACTTCACGAAGTAGAATACAATTCTTGTTGATTCTGTTAGCTTCTAGAATCAATTGATAAATTGATTCATCATTCTCTTTCTCTTCTAGATCAGCAATTTTCATTCAATTCAATGTGAGAATTGTAGTTCGCTGATAGCAACATCATTCATTCTCAAGACTTCTAGAAACTGAATTGACTCAGCGAGTCAATGCATCGACTTTGATGTTTTGTTTGCCTGAGCAATACATGATTTTAAAGTTGAAGTTGATGAGTTTTTATACTCAGCGCATTTGACATCTACTTAGCTCTTTATCTTTCATTAATGACGTTAAAGCTTGATAATCAGTGAACATCTTGATGAGTAACTCACTCAATTTCAGCTCAGATTATCAATGCTTGAAGACACGAATGATTGCTAGTAGTTTCTTGTCATAAATCTCATAATTGCACTCAGCGAGACTCAGATTCTTGCTGTAGTAAATCATTGAATGCAATGTTTCTTCATCATCATATTGAGAAAGTATATCATTATTGACGTAGTTGAATAAGTCTGTTTCAAGAATAGTCTTTTTATTCTGATTAAAATGACGAAGAATAAATGCTTCAGTCATTCGTTTTTTTATATGATCAAAGATTGTTTGACAAGCGTGATTTCATTCAAATATCATCTCTTTTTGAATGAGTTGAATCATTGATCAAACAATCTTCGAGAAGTTCTTTATAAAGTGACGATAGAAATTGCAGAAGTTGATAAAGAACTGCATCTGAGTGAGATTTGTAGAAGTAAATCATTCAACAACTGCTTGTATCTTTCGAAGATTCATCTTCAGTCTCTCAATGAATAGCAATAGTTCTAAAAAGCTGATCTCTTGAACATGAAACTTGCATTTGTTTATATTCATCTGAAGATCAGTCTCTCGTAGTTTATGTAGAACTAGTTGTACGTGTTTCTTATGTTTCTTCAGTGTTTTGCTGTAGATGATAATGTCATCTAGATTAATTTAACAGAACTGATGTAGATAATCAAACAGCACGTTGTTCATATAGTGTTGATAGAAAGTCGAGTCGTTGATTAATTCAAAAAACATCACGTGATATTTGTAGAAGTCAAAAAAGATAATAAAGATAGTTAAATCTTCGCTTTTTGAATGCATGCATAGTTTGTTGAAGACAACTATTATATTCAATCGAGTCAGATACTTGCTATCTTGAATATGAGCGAAAGTTTCGTCTATTAAAAGTAGAAAGTAGTGATTTCGTTTGATCAAAGCATTGAGCTTTCTATAATTGACGCAGAAACGCAGACTATCGTCTTTCTTTTCAATGAATAGTATGAGCGAAGCATATAAGATTGAGTTAGAAGATGTAAAGTTCTTATTCAGATGTTCAATCAGATAATTCTTCATCTTTTGAAGCTTGTAGTCAGACATATGATAGAGACGACTTTGAGAAGATGTTTTCTCATCTGTCAACTCAATTTTATGATCATAGAAGCGATGAGAAAATAGTTGATCAGTCATCGCTCGATCAAACACGTCTAGATAGTCATGATATTTCAAAGAAAGCTTAGCTTTGACTTCTTTCAAGATCTCTTCATGTGAAAGCTCTTGTAGATTTACATCTTCAAGTTTATTTCTAACTGTTTTTAGAAGTTGATCGATTTTCGTGATGATGATCACGAAAGTAGTCACATTCAATCATTTGACTAGTGATTTATATGCTGCAGTCTCTATCATTGCTATGTTCATTGAATTGAAAGACGAAGCGAAGTTAACTGAATTAAATGATTTCACGATTTTACTGAATGAAGATGACTTCTCGCTGAGTTGAGTGACAACAGAAGAGATAAATCTTTTTAGTATTTGAATAAAGATTAAACTTTTCTGTTCTATCACGATTTTCTTGCTTGAAAGAACAGTCAAATGAGCTTTGATAGAAGCTTTGATATGAGCTTTGAAACTAGAAAATTGAAGATGATTATCTTTCATATCAATAGTCATCTTGATCTTGTTCATTCATATTTTTTCGAAAATCATCTGATGTTGATTTAATCGAGTGATCAGCATAAAGACAAAACGTTTCATATGATCTTGAACAGTTAGATTCAAATAAATTGCATGAGTAATGAACTTTTTTGCATAATGATCATTGAATCTTCTTATTGATTTGAGCTTAATTAAAGATAAAGATTCAATTTGCAAATGATCACAAACATTCTGCGCGATTAATTCATCAATGAACGAATAGTCAGCTGCTTCAGTGTCAATCAATGACTTTAATGAGTAACTAATTTCATTGCTAGATAGTACACATTCAGTAGTCAAAGATTTCAAAGCAAAGAAATCATTTGAGCTGCTCATTGTTAAAGAAATTAACACATCTTTCATCACGTCTTTGATGAAAGTCACTAGTTTTTTGCCTCATTCTTTAATTTCTCTGTAAATAATTTCTTCTCTTCTTTCAACATGATGATCTCATTGAGACGAGAAGTGAATGCACAAGATGTCAAAGTACTAGTCTTCAGCTGAGAGCAGTTCTTTGAAAGATGATTCAATACTTTGCAGTTGAAGCAGATAATTGACATTCTTGATCATTCAAATTCAAGAGTGAAAAAAGTAACGAGTTGAACATAACTAGTAGTCAAGACTGAAGCTAATGTTAACAAAGAAACAAAACGTTTTTTTGAAGCTGCTATCAATTTGACTGTTCATTGCTCATCATGTAGCTGATAATTAACTTGTTGTTTGTTATTCACATCTTGAAGAAAGATCTTGAGCTTATCAAGTGAGCTAAACTTTATAAGACAAACTGACAACGCATTCTGAAGACAATTGTTGATTTTATTCTGAATGTTGTTCATCAGAGTGACATTGTTGTAGTTCAGAAAGCTGAATATTCTAGTGAATTCTGAATAGAAAGAGCTGAAGAACTTGTTGAGCTGCTTTAGAGTGACGTATTTGCAACAACACTTTTGAATCAGATTCTGATCTTCGTAAATTTCTTTCAGATGTTTCAGTAGCTTTAATAGTGAATGATAGAACGAGAAAGCATCAACATGATGCTTTGCATAAATTTGTTGATCAGCATCGTCTTTTAGCCTGAAAATCACATAGACAATACAAATCTTTTCAGTAAAGTAATGATTTGCATTGACATCGAGCTTGTCAGCTATTTTGATGTTTCATGTCTTTCAGATAAAGTCATTTATTTCAATGAAGATGAGTGAATTCGAAAGCTTAATGAACTTGTGATGATCATTTTCGTTTGTATTATTAAATAAAGTAAAAGTTGTTGAGATAAGAGTAAATGAGAGATTAATGTTTTGAATTGATGTTTTTTAATGAGTGAAAATTCAAAGAATTTCTTGTGAATTTCAGATAATAATTGAGTGCTTTATTCAAAGAATTTCTTGCAAATAGAATGATGAAAATGAGTGTAGAATCACAGAATTTCTTGCAATCTAAAATGATGATGCAAATTTGAAGAATCTCTTGCAAATTTTTCTTACTGAATAGATTGTTTTGTATCATCTATTCATTGATAGCAGAGTAGTAGATGATGAGCATTTATCTAATGTTAGAAATCAGCATAAAGCGAGTCAATATGAGTGTCATTTAACTAGAAGATAAATGCTAAGAAAGAAAGATAGCTACAGAAAAGAAGCTGACTACATATATGTGTTTCTCAGTCGACGTTAGACTCAATAAAAACTAGTCAAGATGATGAAGTGAGAATAAATCTGACAAGACTAGTAGACTGAGTCTGACAAGACTAGAATCATGACATGAATCATGTGATTATCTGAGTTCTAGAAAAGATAAATTCTGAATGAATAACAGTCAAGAAGTTCGCTACTTAATCAATCATTGCAGATTCATGTGACTGTGATATTTACATTAAATATAAACTTCTCTGCAAACATTATTTCTTACGCATTTGCACACAAGAATTTTCAATCTCAATATTGTTTCTTCATTCTTACTGATGATTGAATGAATCTTTTATAGCATTAAGCAACTGACAGATTAAATACTATGATGACTTCATCAATTCAAATGATGCAAATTCAATGAAATATCATGATGTTAATAAAAATAAATTTCTTCATGCAGCAGTCAGCTTGCAGAAGCTGCATGAAAAGTTATCACGTCAGCAGATTGATTTTTTAATCAATCAGCTGTTTATCTTTCATATCAACATCACTGTTACATATGAGAGACTGCAGAAAGTGAGTCAGAGATTTTTCATGATGCTTTCAAAATCATCTTCTACAAGAAAAGAAGCTTAAGCTGAGCTTCATCAAAAGAAAAAACATGATAGAATCAACGCTTAAACTTTGATTGCAGCGAAAGCAGCTGAGCTGAATGCTAAGCAAAGAGATAAACAAAAGAAGAAGAACAGTGAGACTGCTAAGCAAAGAGAACAACAGAAGAAGAACAGCGAGATCTCACTGTCATTGAATTTCTTCGCTTCATTCTTCATTATTATGACGTTCAAGTCTTGAAATAGATCGAAAGATAGTAAAAATCTCACATCGACTACTACTACTACTGCTACTACTTTCAATGAATCTTCATTCTCTTTCATCTCATTCATGATGTCTAGAACAATCAAATCTGATCATGCAGTGAAGAAAACAACTGTATGAGAGCAGAAGTTTCAATTTAGACGTCGTCTTCAAGAATCTACGTTAAAGATAGTGACTTCGAAGTCAATGAGAAAGAGATCTAAGTCTAATTTGATGACAACAGCAACATTGAATGAAAGAAAGTCTCAACAAAAGAGACTTATTGAATCAACATTCGTAATAGATTAAATGTTATATATGATGAGAAATCTACATGTATTTGTTAGCAAACTACATCTAAATGAAGGTAGATCTCGCCTTTAGCGAAAGTGACGCTTCGTAATGTGCGTCGTTAAATGACGCCCTCAAGACCTTTCGCAACATGTTCGTGTCAGAAGATGGTTTTAGTCATCTCACGATCTGAATTCGTTCTGCCGATTTAACAATCTCAGTAATCAGCGTGTTTCGAGATTTAGGGTGAGGACAGAATGCTCTGATCGACCGTACGGGCATCGATTTCTTCTGAATGGGGATCGAAGTTGAAGGAGAGAAGCACTCGCCGGGGTACAAAATTCATCTTGCGTCTGGCATGTGGGGTTGTTTCGTGTGTGAAGGAGAGAACTATAACGAAGATAACGAGTTCCTCAGATATGCTGCAAAGGCGGTTCCGAAAGAGCTCGTCGACACGAATCGTCTTGCAAATTGGCTGTTCAACTGTGATGAGCATCATGGCGAAGAATGTGCTTCCGTCGAAAACTTGACTGATTTATTTCCCTTGCCGATGTTCGCTCACTTTGAATCATCTTTTCACGTTGTTAATGTACAAAATCGTGACAGCGCCCGCAACACGCCAGTACGTGGCTTGATCTATGTACGGGGGATATAGTATCTTATTGCCTTGGCACGGAAAACAAGATGAATATGATGGGGTCCGGCGCACTCAAATGCTGCTGGTCGTTCATCTCATAGATCATCAAGGATGCTCTCCCCTTCTTCACACAGGACAAGGACGCGACATTTCTTTTGATAGATGTCCTATCTCGTTCAGGATAACTTTTTGGTATGCTCGAGGAATAACAAGATGAATACAATTTATGACGTGCAAAACCTACAGTTATTGCAGCAGGGGGTATTGTTACGAACAGTAACCTTCCTTGTGTTCAACACAGCTCTCGTAACCTGACCTAATGTACTCAGGAAGTTAAGCCCCGGGTTAACATAGCAATAGTCTCGAACGTGGAGAATTACCTCGAGCATCTATTCAGTCTAGAAGAGCGTGGAAGTACAGTTGACTGACATATTGATCAAATTAATTGCCGAATGTTTCCGAAACAACTGTTCCCTCTCAGATCCTTATCTTCTCATTCACGACTAGGCTTATTTCAGATGTCATCAGACTATCTAGAGTGAGATTCCACGGATGACGAAAACTCGTCAAGGATTATTTTTGAACACAACTACCTCTTACGTTCATTCGACCCACAGTTTCCGTCATTTGCGGCTTATGATGCTCTCCTGCTTCACTTTGCTCGCCGAGAGCTTACCAAGTACAGTGACGCTTTGAACGCAATAGCAGGTCTTCTACGCCAATCACCCTTGCGCATGAAATGCGATTTCCTCAAGGGCAGCCCAGCAGCCGAATATGATAATTTCTGTTCTTCGGCCATTGAGCGAACCTATGCCGGTGAAAGGAACTTGCAAGCTGTCCTTAGGCATACTCGCGTGAAAGTGTGAAATGCGACATGCGTGAACTGCTTCTTGAGCCAGCTGACGTAACCGGGATGGCTCGATCAAAGAACTTTGGATCGTTTGGCATCAGAGAGACCAATCAAGAAAAGGAGACTGGGTGTGGTATCCAGCAAACGATAAGTATGTCGCCAAGATGACTCGTGAGGACGTTTGTTACCGTACTCGAATGCCATCGCAACCTCAAATTTGTCTGCATAGTGATGTATTTCCGACGACGCCGAGAGAGCGTCTCCATTTCGACAGCTCTTCGTGATCGTATCCACTAATGCAATTTTGGACACTCACAGCGCATTCAAGATCGACGCACAGAAGGCATGTCGGCGAGTTGTCGATCGTGACCGCGAATTCTGTGGCGCAATCCACTTAGACGGACAATTCACCATTCAGATGCCTCACGATTTCGACTTCCTTGTTCTTTCGAATGTCAATACAGCATGGGAGGGTCCTCGATTTATGACCGTGACGAGTGGCTTTCGGGAATGATTGCAAGGCCTCCTCGTTGGGGATTGTATTGGGTCATGCCAGTTAAATCGAGTGGAGGGATTGCCGAGAGAAGGGAACTTGGATAACTCTACCAGAGAACGCTTGAAACGGCTTTATCGTTGGGACCATTATGAGGGGAACTCATGTTAGCTAGGTTAGTTGTGTATTGGATATTTTCCAAAGAATGGAATTTTCTCGTTGCTGGCGTGCTTCGTCGGTAAAGTATCCATTAGAATAGTCCTAGAAGATAGATGTTATGTGTAGAAATGTATGTTACAGTACCTAGATGAGCAATCAAGCTCCTGATACTTCTGATACTGTTACCCAGCTTGTCAATGCACTTTGTTAATGGGTAAAGGTCGGGAAGCAGAGTAGGTACTGTACTGTAGATGTTCGGTACGGGTCCAGTAGCGTCACCGAAGCCAGACACATGCGAAGGGCCCAGTAGATGCTCGGTAGAATTTCTTCATCAGCCCAGACGTTGCTCCAACCAGAGTCTGGTGGGATTCTTGGTCCCGTAAGCAACCAAATCTTTATCTTTTGCCTTTCCGACTTATTTCCCCGAGTATCTCAAATGTCCTAGTATGCGCACAATCCGAAAATGCTCCAAGCTCCATGACTCTGCCCTAGGAAGTCCGGCTCATTCCATTGGCATTTGCAGTCATGTTTTCCTACCTTCATGGTATGCGGCCGAGCAATCGACGGTCCACTTTCGGCCCTGTGACGAACCCTCAGCAAGTAGCCTCGTCAAGACGGTACCATGAAGGCCCACTACCCTCTCCAGAACTCTCTTTCGACCCAATCCCACCTCGAGCGCCCGATGATGGCAGCACCCATGAACCATCACCGGTTTCAGCAAACCCGCCAATCTTACCTCCGATTCCTCGCATTGCCTCACGGCTCGAATCACACGGGGAAATCGATGCCAAATACGAGGCACAGGAGAAGAGGGAGCCTATACGCTTGAGTGCACAATCTCGGCCCTCCCAGCGGCCTCCACTAATATTATCGAGATCTGCGGTGGATGACGATGGGTATACTGGTTCAATGGCCGAAGGCACAACGGAAGATCATCAGCACAGGACCCTCGAAGGTACAGTGCTACCCGAAGGTACAGTGCTACCAAGTCCTTCCGTCTCTCCAGAGCAATACCAACATACACAACATCACCAACCTCCACTCGGGAGTGCTGCTTATGAATCAATGCGGTCCTATTCTGAGCCCCCAAAACTGTCAAGGCCCAGGTCAAAGCCTCCAGAAATCCCAAGTGTACCTCAACTCCAACAGCCACCCGCACCTCCCCTACCTCCGTCTCAACCTTCGTCTCCCAAACTCTCTCAACCTGAAATATCCATTACCAGTATGAACACCGTACGCCATGGGAAGAACAAACTCAACCTCCTCAACCCATTGTCGCTACTAGCTAAACGGCGGTCCTTCCAGGCGGTAGCGGAACCGTCTTCGGAGAAGTATCCCCCATACAAGAGTCCTGTTCTTCCTGGCATGAGACTTCCGGATGATTATGACCCAAGAATACGTGGCAAGGTCGTTCATGATTTTAGCGCCCCACGACCGGGAAGCAAAGCGAGCAAACAGCACGACCCGCGTGGGTTTATGCCTCCTAAATTGTCCGCTAATTCTTCCGCTTCTTTGGTTGAAGACGACAGTCCCAGCAGTACGGAAAGAGAACATGCCCCAGTTTTCAAAGAACACTTTGAAGACGACATAGAGCCTTGGAAAGCTGGGCAAAATGCTCCGGCGAAGCGGCGGACATCAGCGTTTCTGTATCAAGTGTCCCTTGCAAAATCCCAACCGGATCCAGATCCTTCTTCTCTGCCGCCATTTGCAAGGAAGCTACCTCCATCTCTGTCAACCAATCCTATTGTTACTCCCCGGGCCCCTTCGCCTCCACTCAGAAAAGCTCCTTCCCTTCCCAGAGTACCGCTTGAGGTACTCTCCAAGACGGCCAACAAAGAAAGCTCTGCCATACAGAGACCTGCAACATCACCGCCATCGTCTCCCCCTGTAATCCGACCACGATCTACATCAAACTCCGACTCCTCGTTTCAACCCGCTGGACTACCCAAGCACTTCAAAAGCAACGCCTCACGATTTAGCTTTGACCTAGCTGGGGTAGGATCTTCTACCCAAGAACAGGTATTAGAGGAGAAACATAGGCAGAAGGCGAGACAAAAGGCTCGTGCAAGCGATGCATCCGGTCGCTCTGGTAACGGGGACCTTAGAAATGACGGTGAAGATGAGGAAGACTACGATGATTACGACGATATGGATGATGACGAAGGCTTTGAAGAGCCAATACCTGGTGTCAATGCCGATGCTGATCCAATCGGTAACTCTGTTTCTACGCACACACTTGACGGTTTCGAATTTGTGTCGCCTACAAAGTCTTCTTTTACCGGCCGTGCAAATCCTATGAGCACAGAATTTACTTTGCCGGATATTCCTCGTAATAATCAAGGTCAGGTAATCGGCTTTGCGGTCTCAAAATTGCCGCCGGATCTTGGGGTTGACCAGGGCTTTGCTGGGATACTGGAACGGTCCTACGAGCGCGATAACAAACCTCCTGAACGATACAAGAATGCCATAGCCATCGAACCCGGAACTCATTCGCATCCTCCTCAACTGGTCTCAGGGAGTAACCTGCCAATTCCTCCCCAAAGCCCTGATTACGAAGATGACGATCTTTATTTTGATGACGGTATGATTGACGACCTGGGAAACACTGATGCTGGAGCCTTTGACGAGTCGGTCTTCGATGATGAAACAAGCAGGATCTATGGCTTACCCCTACGGGATTTGAAACCGTTGGGAGGCTTGAATGACATGTCTGCAGGAGGAGAACAGCCTCCTTCTATTCACGTATTTCAGCAAGAGAACGAACCTATGCCAATCACACAGCACGGCATGCCGGAAGTTGGTTTTGCTAAGTTGGAGTCTAGAAATTCTGTAATAGACCCGCCTCAAGCTGCTCGCCCTGCGTTCTGTCAAACAGCTGGTCTCACCCAAGACAACCTCTTGGCTTACCATGATGCGCTAGCTTTTGCTGCCAACCAAGCGGCTATCAACGGTCAATTCATTCGCCGGCAGAGTGATCTTGAATCATCACCAGGCATGATTCCTGACGATGCTCAAATGAGTAGCGAGGTAGATGGGTTACCAGGCAATGAAGCTATCGAGGACACGGATGACTTTGATTTTGAAGATGCCTTGGCAGATGATCCTATCATTGCCGCTGCAAATGCTGAAGCACTCGAGAATGACGACGATGGCTTCTATGGTCAAGAATTTGGCTTTTTCGCTCGTGCTGCTGATTCCGGCGAAGCTCAGTATGCCAATGGAGGTTACTTCGGGCCTCGGGGCATCGAAGGTCTTGGTAGAAGCCGTAGTGGCCGGGTCAACTTTCAGGAACCAAGTCTTACGCCGATCACCGAACGGAGTGAATGGAGTAACCGTAATTCAGGAATTTCGCTTGCCATGCACGGCTATCCTCTGCAATCTGTAAGCACCCAAGGCTTGGCGCAATTAACAGACATGATGCATCTTGACGAAGGAGGCGATATGTCACTCTCGGCGCTGATGAAACTACGTCGAGGTGCCTGGGGTGGAAGCAACGGCAGTCTTCAAAGCAGCTCCAGTGGCTCTCCGCTTACTTTCCTCCCCCCAAGCATCCCTGCCGCCGCCGTTTATCATTCCAACAATGCTAGTCCTATCGATAGCCGCAATAGCTTCAATGCTTCCAACTATAGCCTCTCGAGTAGCCAAAACATCGGCTCCGACTCTGATGAAGGCGCATCTTCCAGCCCTACAATCACTCTGTCAACCGCTCAAGAGGGCCTAGTAATGGCAGCACCTTTCATGCAAGCAGAACGCAGCCACTCCCCGGTAAAGAGGAGTACCATGCCGCTGACAAAGGGTGGACATAGTAGGAACAGTAGTGGGGCCGAGAGCGTCAGTTATGTCAAGGAAACGATCGAAGAGGGAGGACGGTGGGTGCTGGAGAAACGAAGGACGGTTGAGGGACAGGTGGAGATTTTAGGCAGGGAGGTCGTTGAAGGCGGAAGAATTTGAGCGCTGTCGATATGGAGAATCACATCAAGTAACGACGAGAAATAACGAAACAGGGAGGTCTGCATCAAGAACGGAGTTATGGGCGCCAGATATTGCCTCGGAATAAGGCTTCCGTCCCCGTCTGTTCCAAGCCTCCAAAGCGGACTTGAGAACACAGGGCCCGCGCAACTTGATGGCTCTAGGTCCAAAGCGCTTAGGAGTCAAGACCAGGGAATTGGAGGAATCATTGGGAGATTGCGTAGGAAATTGAGATACCCAGAGGATGATATGATGGCTATCATGCGCTCGCTTGCGTGACAGACTTAGGAGGGCGGTTAGTAATGAATGCTTGACTGGCTTGATGAAGTAGACGGTTTTATGTAATTCTTCGTGTAGATATGAAGGGAGGATTTTTATGAAGATATCTTTAGAGGTTGAGGATTTGTCTCGCGTTGATACCGCTGGTGGTCATGTGGGTTTGTAAGATATGGAGGGAAGAATGGCTCGTGAGCGTACGAAGACGGATCGAAAAACTTCCAGACAGTAGACATGCCAGTCCCTGCATGGACACCAGAAGAAATTTTGTAACATCGAATTATCTTATCCACCTCCCCCCACATCCATCCCCCTAAACCCTAAACCACCCCCCCCGCCGGCCCCTCATCCTATCATACATACACCATGCAAGCCTTCCGGGATATCACATAACCACCCCACCCTATCATACCCATTTTCGCGGGAAAAAAGAAAACCCCATTCCAGCAAAACCCAAACCCCTGCAACTCCCGTACTCCTACCCCTGCATATCCTCGTCGCTATCCCCCTCGCTCTCTTCAAGGACTGCATCACCGTCTCTGTCGTCGTCGTTATCGGGGAGGGGTTCTAGGTCTTCGTCTTCAGGCTCGAGCTCAGCCTCCGGCGCCCGGCCATCCAGAACGTCCAGCGCCTCCCTCAGGTCTTTCTCCACATCCTCGTGCTCATCCGCACCGTCCATGCCCCCGAGCTGCTTGCCCTCGTCGTCGACATCCCCGCCACTGCGCGTCCGCCGCCCGCTCCCAGGCGTGCCCTTGCCTCGCGGGCTTCCCTTTCCCTGTGCTTTTCCCTTGCCGACTGCTGGCTTTCCCTTGCCCTTTCCAATGCCCAAACCCGTCTTGCCGCCTTTGCGCACGGGCGTCTCCCTCGCGGGGGTGCCGTTAGCGCCGGCGGATTTGCGAGGGCCGCCGCGCCAGCCGCCACGACGACGGGAGGAGATGGTGCCGGGGATTGGGGGGAAGAGTTCGTAGCGGGTGGGTGGGATGGAGGGGGGGATGCCGTTGGGAGTGGAGGTGGGGGGTTGGGGAGGGGTGGTGACGGTGGGGAGGTCTAAGGAGGAGAGGATGAGGGTTGGGTTGGTGAGGATGGACGGGGGAGATTTGGCCGGGTTGCCGTTGGTTTGTGGTATAGGATCTTTACCATTTACTGTCTCGCCGTTGACTTTTCCACCATCAGCTTTGGTCGCGATGGTTACCTCTTTAGCAGCCTGCTGCACGCCCTCTTCTGGCACAACTTTCTTGTCATCCTCTTCCCCTTCCCCTTCTCGCGGCGCGATTGTTGAGAGAGGCGGAGCGCGGTCATAGTGGGCGAGGTTACTGCGGCCCATGATGTAGGGTGTCCACACTAGAGCATCGGGATTGATGGTGACGTAGCCTTTTGCTTCCCAGGTTTCAATGTATTGTCTGAAGTAGTTGTAATCTAGACGAAGCGCGTAGCTTTTGGTGACGGGGTCTCGGACAAGAGCTCGTAGACCTTCAAGGGCGGCGACGATGTCGTCAGGTGTCATACCTGTTCGGTAGGAGAGGTCGATGATACTGAGGGGTTTGGTTTGATTCAGGAGTTCGTAGGAGAGAACAAGACGCCAGTAATTGCGGTAGGAGACTAAGCCCATGTCCGAAAGTGGTTTTTCAGGGGAGCCGGTTTTACATTCGACGCGGGTGAGGAGGTAGGAGAAGCTGATAAGGAGGTTGCCGTAGCCTTTGCGTTGATGAGTGGGAAGAGTGAGAATACAGGACACATTGTTTTGGCTGCTAGGCCGTTTCTCCTTGGAGAAATAGCCTACGAAGTGGCAGCCAAGCTCATCGTACTCGGTCATGACATAGAACAAGAACGGCTCTACATCGTAGTAAAGTGTTTTGGAGCCCAAGAAGAGCTTCGCCAACAGGCAAAGATTTTGGCAGTAGACCGGGTTCTTGCGACCGTCAACTTCGAAAACCGAGATGGAATTATTCCGGTAGATCTCATCGCCGGGTGGATGCTTTGCTGGACACTTGAGCTTATGTCGCCACGCCACATAATCCGAGTTCATGTACTTAAGACAGAACTCGCAAATATACAAAACTCGATTTCGGCTGTATTCCTCAGGGTATGGCGCTGCGTACCAAGTCTCGATCTCGTATCCACCAAAATTGACGTTTTTGATCTTACTTGGTGGACCACCGATCTTCTGCGATGAACGTCCTTTGGGCTCGGCTTCAACTTCTGAAGCCGTCCTCTGCTTCCACTCCTCTTCCGCCTTCTGACGAGCATCGTTAAATCTTGCCCGATCAGCCGCGACGGGTAGGGTTTTTGAGGTGTCCGCATCCGCTTCTGATAAGATTCCCCCGTAAGGCTTAGACTTGAGTTCATCATTTTCGCGCTCATGGAACGAGTAGAACGGAGTCGCATAATGTGACGAGAACGAAGGTACAGGCCGATCTTGCGTACGCTGAGCTTCTATCTCGGCGCGTTTGTGACGACGTCGTTCACGTTCACGTATTCTTTTCTTCTCGGCTTGATCCATGAAAGGAAGGAGCTTTTCGGATTTTAACCGAATGCCCAGAATAAACTTCTCTGAACCATGTTTTAAGACATATGTAGAACCATTTCCAGGAGGTTTTGGTGTCTGCCTTCGCACGGATCTTGAAGATCTCGACTTTCTTGTAGAAACACTTTCTGCTTCTACATTGTCATTTTCGTTCAAGATCTCACCATTTACTACTACATCGTCAATTCCCACATTACCACTGGTGCGTAATACTGCTGTTGCTTTAGAAGCTTCTGATTGTGGATGCGAAGCATCTCGCTTCCTTCGGCGTTTGCTAGTTGCGATGGCTTCTTCCTGTTCCTCGGTGGATGCTTTTCGCTTATTTCGTAGTGATCGACTTCCATCGAGCGTGTCGCCCTCAAGAATAAGAGTATCAAAGACCGAGTGAGCACCTGGCCTTGATACACCTCGCTGTGCGGGTAACAAGTCTCTTGTAAATTTGGTGGCCGAAGACCGTCGTCTTGAAACGGACTCAGCTGTGTTGTCTGGCTCCAGAGCATTTTCGACACAGTTTGCACACCTCCACTTGGCAGGATCTAAGACATGTCAATCAACAGGAACAAAGATTTGAAATGCAAGAGGGGCACGAGAGAAAAGGTTTCTGGACTAACCATCATCTGGGCTAAGAGTATTGGCGTCTCGGGCACATTGCCGATGGGCTGCAGGGTCGGTTAGTCTGAAATCCAAAGTTCGAATACCGGAAGAGCGAAAACGGAGCTACTTGATTATCAAAAGCAAAACTTACAATTATCACCGCAAACAGCACACGCCATGTATTCCTCGAACTCCTCGCATGGATCATGTTCCTCATCCTGCCCACAAAAACTGTGGCTTTGTTAGCTTCAATGGCTTTTCAATTATAGTTCGACGACTTACACGCAGTTATTACGGGTAGCAACTTCGACCTCAGCATCATCTGCACTGCCACCTTCCCATTCTTCGACTGCAGCAGATTCTGCATCACTAGAATCTTTATCGGAATCATCCGCTTCTTCTTCAGCACTACTTCCCTCCACCTCTGACATATTTTCCACAACGGCATCGTCATCGCTTTCTGCATCAGCTTGGCCGTTTGGTACAGCCTCGTCGTCGTCGTCGTCTTCGGGTTCCATGTTCTCATCGTCATCCTCCTCGCTACCTGCTGCAGCATCCCCATCCGAATGATCGGCCTCGTTTTCGGCATCGTTCAGCGTCACGTCCCCCATGGCATACCCAACTTCAGCTTCGTCCTCCCCGTCCGCGTCCACATCGCTGCCAGCCATGATGTAGTCCGCATCTAGATTGCGAGTAGGCACATGCGGGGAGGCCACCACCGCTGCCATGGTCAAAGCTACCGTTGACGCCAGCTTGGCTCTGAGCTACGCGAACGACATGGAATATAGGTGAGAGGTCTTTTGCAGGTAGTTGAAGTGATTTGGAGGTCCTTGTAGGGTATTGGAAGGAGGAGTCAAGGCTCGTAAGGGAATTTCGCTGTCAGCCGGACCAAACTTATGGGTCCAAGGCCAAGCCTCTCATGAGAGTCGAACTTTGAGGTTTCTCGTGATAAGTTCAAGGTCCACAGTGGTGCTGGAGGTGAGATGTTAGCAAAGCTTCCCCGCCAGTGATCGTTTCGCGCAAGCCTTATTGTCTGATGGTCGCAAGACCTCCAATATGACAAATTCGCGATTTGACGTACCTAGATAGCCCTTGCGACGCGTGAACCAGCGGTACTAGAGTGATAGAGGTGATGTGCGAGCTGAAAAGCAAATCCGAATGCGCCCCTTTGGTGAGCGACGAGGGTCGTGGTGGATCTAGGTAAGGCTTAGCGCGGGCCACTCAACCTCACTGCTGCTTGAGCACATGCGTTGCGCATTCAACTAGCAATCAATTGTCATTCACTACCAGTCATAAGGAGAGTCGGTATCTGCTCTGAGGCCTCCTAGAGGGTTGTTCTCGGGAATTTGCGTATTACAAACCTCTCGCCCACGATGGGCGTTCCCTTCGAGGCCTTACTTCCCTATGGGGTCATGCTTGCAGTACGCCTACATTCGCCTTCCACATACTTACCAGACCCTGACATGTTTATAGATGTTCGCATTCTCTGGAGCTGGTCTTGCAAAGATTAGACACATGCAGAACGGCGGCAAGAGAGCAAGGCATTCTGTAGATCAATGGGATAGGGTAAGACTTGCAGCATCAAGGATATGGCTTGATTCATGAGACTAATAAGTGGGTAGCAAAGTACGGCGTTATGATACTCTTGAGATATAGCAGGCCAAAACTTACACACTTTCTAGTGATGGATCGAGATAGGCGGTTGACGGGATTTCTACGAGGCCAAACGGATAATGTGCAAGCGCCAGCAGGGTTCGAATTGAACAATCCGTGGCGGGTAGGTGCTCTCTACAGATTTCTCGATCTTCTCTCACTGATTTTCAACAGCTGGAGTCTCGATTCATGTAATTTTTAGCGAAAATACCATATCTTCTAAAGCTTTAAAGTTCTGTCACCAACCCTCTGATCCCCGCCCTCTCATCCTGTGTCAGCTCAATGTTGAACCACGTTTTCAACGCCTCAACCCTCTCATCTTCCGTCTTACATATCCACTTCTCCGTACTTCCTCTAATCCTCCGCTTGACAACTTCTCCATCCAAAATTAGCGTTCCAATTAGAGTCTCATTCTCCATAATCATCTTCACCACTATGATCCCATACGTGAACCAGCTCCTCCGACTTTGGCTAGTCCAGAAGTTCATCACTTCATAGTCCTGCGGAAGAAACTCCAATTCTGTGAAGCAGTACACCGAAGTCCATTCGTCTTTGGGAGAATAGCGGCGTTGATAGATCCAAAGCATTTGGTCTGGATCCGTGTTCTGCGCAAGGTTCTCCCGCACAAGCCGGAGTTCTTGAGGCAAAATCCCTTGTGAAACTACCCCGTGAGATAGAGGCAGTGGACGTGTCGGGCCATCGTTCCCAAAGCCCACATCGAGCATGTATTTCTGGCCATCAGGCATAGTAACAATATTGACCATATGAGACCTGCAGCCCCAAGTCGTTACAAAAACTATTCCCTCTGAATGTAGCGTTTTAGCACAGGACGAGGAATTACCAGCCTGAAAACACCCTCCTGTCTCCTCGATCCCCTGGATCACAAACCCTCGCCCCAGCACCATAGACCGTAAACCCCAAACTCCGTAGGACCGTGGCGAAAAAGCAATTGTTCTCCATACAATAGCCCCCACGCCCATTGAGTACAATTTTCTTGTACAGTACATCCACGTCTAGAGAAATAGAATGATGTGGGGAGTAATGTAATGAAAGATTTTCAAACGGCACAGTTACTAATTGGTGCTGTTGGAGAGCTGTAAGAGGAGTGATAGCGTTGGCGGAGTCTTGATTTTGGCGCAGCCATGCATGATGGTAAGGGGGAAGGGAGATGAGGGTGAAGTAGGAGGTGATCTGTTCGTGGGAGTATGTGGGGCGCTGGGATAGTTCTTTCATCATGGTGAAAGTTATGTAGGCATTGGGTTGGGAGGCATGTTGACGTACGTACTCAAGGATATATACCTTTCGGCTTTACTCGGTCTTAAGAACAGCAATTATCTTCTCTTGTGGAGAGTACCAAAGAATTGTCACTTTTCTCTGGCCGTGGCCGCTGGTTCAGGTTTAGGGCGTTTCGCAAATGCTCTACTACGGATATCATGTCGGAAAAAGGGAGGAAAACAAGAACACAGAATTTTGGTTATATCAAGTGCTTCAAGTCTTCTTTTACAGATGTTTCACACAACTCCTGCATTGAGCAGCGCCACAATTTCCTTGGCACCACTCACTCAACTTCTCATTCCTCTTCCTCTTCCTCTTCCTCGTCTTCATCCTCACCTTCATCTTTCGCCAAAATTATGGCCCTCTTTTCCCGCTCCTCTGCCTCCAAGCTTTCCATTTGCGAGTCTCGAAGTGCCTTTATCCGATCGGCCGGACCTGGTAGCCTTCCAATCTTATCTGCGATCTGACCTCTGCCGATCAAGCTGATTACGATACTTGCACCCACCACAAAGGTAAGGACGAAGCGATAGGTCGAGTACCAGTGAGGTGCCCATCCTCTGACAACAGACCTCGCATCCGCAAAGTACAGGAATGTAAAGGTGCAGAACTGCGCAATGAGCGCATATTCGACAGGCATAAGCATAGTCGGCCACGCAACGGCAGGCGCGACAACTCCGATTGCATATCGTTTGTAGCCGAAAGTACCACCATACTTGGCCCATTCTAGACCCCAATGGATCGCACCTAGGAAAGAAATAATCTGTATATCTTAGAGGCTACCTTAAAAGTTCACTCACTGCTGGAGTGATAAGTAACTTACAACTGCACCATAGCCTATCTGAATCGGCTCAATAACGTGTAGCATTAGCTCCGCTGTCGGTCCTGATACCAGAAATCCTGATCCACTGCTAGCAGCGTGATTGATATCCCAAGCTAAATAGACTGTGGAGAGTGATGTCGCGAGGTATGGCAGCACACCCGCCATTCCAATGACCAGAGCTTCGCGGGGTACCTCAGGAAGGGCGAACGTTTCCTTGATGGTCCTCTGAACAACGCACAATCAGCGCTCGTGCAGTCTTTTGAAAGCTAGATATTGGTGGGTTACTCACCAGATCCGCCCATACACCAGCCAGCATGTCTTCGTCCTTCTCGGGTTCCTCTACCCCTTTCTCCTGGAAAACCTGATGGACGGAAGAGACAGTTGAGACTTCTTCTGGATGTGGCTCGATTTCAGTTTTGGCAACGGCCTTCTCATGTTTCTGGTCGGTATGATCGAAAGGGGTCCCAGATGTTGTGGCGTATCGCTGGAGAGCTGTGCTAAAAGGCTTGTGTACGGTCAATGAGAGGCCTCCTGGCTGCCGGGAGCTCACAAGATACACTGCGGATTTTGATCGTGCATCTCGACACGCGAAGCTTATCGTTGTGCGGCCGCCGGATGAAGTGACAAGACGGAGGGTCGGCCGGCTCAAGGAGCGAGCTGGCCCCGAACGAAGCATGATGCCAATTGACATCTAGTCAACTCAAGTCCTGAGCCTGCAGCGGATGATCAAGCCGTAAGGCAGGTCCGAGGAAGGCGATTCGTTGTAATCAGCGTCAATTGAGTTCGTGTGATCAACGGCTTTACCATTGCGTTTGGCCCGAGCGCCGTAGAACATACCCATAGAAGGGTTCACCTAGCACTGGGCTAAACCTAGCAGTGGGACAGCCCTATAGGGCTGAAAATTCACATTTCATTTTTTATCGCTTTAACGATTCGTTTTAGGTGAACTACGTAGCTAATAGAACCTCTTTGGGGCCCTTCTGATACGCATGCCTCGTCCTGATTGGCTATTTGTAGATATCTCGTCATTTCTTTGCTTCTGCTTCTGCTTCTGCTTCTGCTTCAGCTGTCTGACTCGTAGCTTAACTATCAGCTGCTTCTGCTTCTGCTTCTGCTTCAGCTGTCTGACTTGTAGCTTAACTATCAGCTGCTTCTTCTTCTTTTATCTAGAGCTTGCTGTCAATGTCATTGATGTCGACGAAGTGAAGAGCTCAGAATCTAGACGTAGTAGATCATTGATCTCTCTATTTCACAGCTTTGTTTGTTGAGCTGAGATTACAACAGCTCACTTTCGAATAGAAGAAGATTTTGAAGTAAAGAGCTCAGAATCTAGACGTAGTAGAAAATTAATCTTCTTTTGTCATATCTTTGCTTGTTGATTCTCTCTTCTTTCATCAACAATCTCTTGATTCATGACTCTTGCAGTATCATAATTATTCTTAATTCAATTGATCTTTTTCTTCTTTCTTCTATTTAACTCAAGAAGTTTCTGATTAATAACATTTTGAATAGTAAATTTCATCATTGCTCATATTGCTGCTTTACTCATCTTTTGAAGAATCTGATCAGAAGTCGATTCTTCTATTGCTTGTTTAATAAGCTGCTGTACTTGAGAGATATTTGCAGATGTTAGAACGACTTTTAAATCTTTGTCAGAATCAATGTATGTGACTGTAGCTTCAAAAGACATAGTTGAACGTATGACAATGTTGTACTGCTGTGATTGCTTTAGTTTCTTAACAGAAGAAAAGTGCTGAAGTACTAAGACTGAGCTGAATGATAGAAGTTTTGTAGCTGTTCATGTCTTTCTAATATTCAGTGATGTAATTATCTCATGTCGAGTCAGTTGATAAAGCTTCAGAAAGTTCGTTTTATCGATTGAGTAGCTGACTTTAAGTCGAGTAACTCGCTGAACATGAGTCTTGTACGCAGTAGCTAATGAAGCAAAGACTTCAACATCAAGTGATTGAAGCAGATGAGTAGTGTGAGTCAAAAGACACAGTAGAATGATTTTCTGACTGATGCAATAGTCAATCATCTGAGTAGTGATATGAAAAGCATGATCATCGATTAATAGCATT
>JAABUS010001337.1_pt1 | contig 54478 bp, 50 predicted proteins | sample 5560161 | NCBI WGS metagenome assembly JAABUS01 (sample SAMN10711885, study PRJNA513376) | rock metagenome | isolation source: Antarctica rocks | place: Antarctica: Victoria Land, Trio Nunatak nord | collected 2016-01-04 | reverse complement strand
GGCCGATGGCATCGACGTTGAAGCCGTAGCCGTCGCCGCCGTCACCGACGTGAAGACCGGCGTAGCTCTTCGGCAACGGCTGCACCGCACCGCATGGCCCCATGCCGATGCATTCCGGCTGCGGCTGCCCGGATGTCTCCGGCGCGCGGAGGGCGGGATCAAGGTTGTCCTTGTCCGCCTGCGAGACGCCGAGCAGACCGAGGAGCACCTTGAACGGGTCCGCATTCTCCGGGTGATATTCGAGCCGATACCGCTCGAAATATTGCACGCGGTGCACTTGCCCATCACCAGCGGGAACCGGCGGGTTCTGCTCGTCGAACGGCTCCGAGATCGGGTAGCCGAAGACCTGCACGCTCCGCTGCACATCGCCGTTGCCCGCCGCCTCCCAATAGGAGCGCAGCGCGGCGTTCGCGGCATCGCCGCCACCGATGGTGTGATTCGTCTCCTTAAACCAGGGCCGTCCGTCGTTCGGGTTGCCGACCGGTTGGAACGTCGCGTCCGTCTTCGCCCGATCGGCGGTCAGGAGCGCCGACAACCGGCGACCGAGCACCTCGAACTTCGTCCCCTTGTTCTCCGCGTGTTGCTCGAAGACGGAGCGCTGCAAGTATTGCGCCGGGTGGCTCTTGCCATCCTCGGATTGCTGGTCGAAGACCTTCGTGATCGGGAAGCCAAACCGGAGCAGCCCCCCGTTGCCGTTCCAGTAATCGCGGAACTGCCCGTACAGGTAGTGCCCCGTATCCGGATAGTAGTCCGCCGGCGCCGCCGCCACTTGTGCCACCGGGAGCACAAGCAGGCCGAGCACCATCAGCGTCGCCATCCCGACATTCGTTCCTCGCCATACCCTATGCAAAACAGTACCCTCCCGTGCCCCGAGTCCCGCGGACCCGCCAACGTGCCGTGCACCCACTTGCCGCGCGCACCTTACCATAATGCTGCGTTTGTCACACCCTCGTGGATCAGTCCCCGAGGCGTATTCAACGTCGCCATGCCACGGAATCCTAACCCCCCAGTCCACTTCCCTCCGAGGGAAGGGGGAGCGAGTCCCCGAGAGAGCGGGGCGTTCGGTGGAACATGCGGGTACCGAAGTGAGTCACCCCTTCCCTCGGCGTGGGAAGGGGCCAGTAGTTAGAATTTCAGCCGTCTCTATCCGCAGGCATCGCAGATCCGGCGGGCGTCGGCGCACTCGCACCGGGCTGAAGCGGCAGACTCATTTCCGGTGTCACGTCCGTATCGGTCTCTGAGAAAGTCCAGAATTCATCGAGGAGCGTCTGCACGATCACGGCGAGCGGCACCGCGAGGAGCGCGCCGAGGATGCCGAGCACCTCCGCCCCGAGGAAGAGCGCGAGAACGACGACGAGCGGATGGAGGCCGACGATTTCGCCAACCAACTTGGGCGCGACGACGTGCGCCTCCACATTGACGACAATCGCGTACCAGACGAGGGCGGCGACGATCAGCCAGATTTTGCCGGTGGTCGCGGCAACGAGGATGGCGAGGACAATCGTGATTAACCCGCCGACATACGGGATGATCTCCAGCACCGCGCCGATCACCCCGAGCGTGAGGGCGTACGGGACGCGCAGGATGAAGAGGCCGAGGCCGAATGCGACCCCGAAGAAGAGCGCAAGCAGCAACTGCGCGCGCACCCAGTAGCCGAGGCCCGTGCCGATCTTCCCCATGATCGCCAGCGCCCGCTGGCGCGCGGTGGGCGGCATGAACCGCGTGACGACCCGCTCCGGGAAGCGCGGGTCCACCGCGAGGAAGAAGGCGATGACGAAGATCAGCAGCAGCGTCACGAGCGTCGAGCCGAAGGCGAGCGCCCCCTTGCCCACATCGCCCGCCACGCCATTCAGTTGGCCACCGAGGCTATTGAAGAGCGTGTTGACCCGCAACGGCTCGCCATTCTGCTTCGGCAAGCGCGCGAGGAAACCATTGATGCTCTCCTGATATGACGGCAGGTTCTCCCGGAGGGTTTTGGTCTCCCCCGAAATCAGCGGGACGAGCAGGGCGATAACCCCCGCAATCACGGCGAACACGGCGACATAGACGATCAGGATGGCGATACCACGCTTGACGCGCAGGCGCTCCATCCACGCCGCCGCAACGGAAACGGACGAGGCGAGCAGCACCGCAACAAAGAGGACGATCAGGATGTGCGTCGCGTGGCGCAGCAGCCAGAAGAGCGTGAACAAACCAACGACAATGAACAGCCCCCGGTTCGTGATCCGAACGTTCACCTCGCCCTTCATCGGCGGCGACCGAGAACGATGCTGATGGAGCGTGCGCGATTCGGCATCAAGAAAGGCCCTCCCTGAGAGATTGAGGCATCAGTATCCCCGACGATACGGCAAGGGATGTGCCAGCGTCGCTTCTTCTCCCCTCTCCAACGATAAGGGGGCATGGATCGTCCCGGATTTGCGGGATGCGCGACGCCATTCATCCTCCGCCAGTAGCACCATGCTGATCCGCTCCCGATGCCCACCGCAGCGGTCTTCCCTGCCCGATGACGCCGTCCTGGCTATTCCACACATTTGACCAGCTGTTCGCCCATACCTATCGCCGCCCACGAATAGGTGCATTTCCGGATGCGCTGCGGCCCCTGACACCGTGGAGTCTGAATGTGGCCAGGCGGTTGGGAAGCGGCGAAAAGGAGCAAAGAGAGGGAGAATCCCGTCGCGTTTGAAGTCCATTATCGCGAGTATCAGCGTCAGGCGGCATGGATCAATCATGAGGACTGGAAGATCGAGCGGGCCGCATGGGCGACAGGCAAGAGAGGGGACGAGACACATACTCGCCCCTCTCTTCTATGCCTTGAACCGGCCATCGGGATAACGCATGTCTTCCCTCTTCCCACGGGGAAGGCGGGTGCCCTTTGGGCGACAGGGGAGGGCCGTCCCCGCCCAAACAAACGATAGACGGCGCTTCGTCCACCCGCTATGATGCGCCGTACATGGCAGGATGAAGCAGCAAGAGCGAAAGGGGCAGCACCGATGCAATCACCTACGCACTACGAGGTAATTGTGCTTGGCCTGGGCGGGATGGGGAGCGCAACGGCGTACCATCTCGCGCGCCGTGGCACGCGCGTCCTCGGCCTCGATGCGTTCGCGCGGGGGCACGAGAACGGCTCGTCGCACGGACGCTCGCGCAGCATCCGCGAGGCGTACGGCGAGTCGCCGCAGTACGTGCCGATCATCCAGCGCGGCTATGAATTGTGGCGGGAACTCGAAGCGGAGTCGGGCCAGCAACTCCTGACGATCACTGGCGGCATCAGCCTCGGCCCCGACGAACCGGGTTTCGGCGCGAACCAGCACGCCGCCGCCGCGCAGTTTGGTCTCGCCGTGGAGCAATTATCGCCCGCCGAGGTAATGGCGCGATGGCCCGGCTTCAATGTGCCGGACGGCTACGCCGGCATATACGACCCGCACACGGGCTTCCTCCTGCCGGGGCCATGCGTCGCGGCGCATCTCGACCTCGCGGCGAAGCACGGCGCGACGTTGCACCACAGCGAGCCGGTGCGCCGCTGGGCGCCCGATGGCGCGGGCGTACGCGTCGAGACGGAGAGCGCGGCGTACACCGCGAACGCGCTCGTCATCACGGCGGGCCCGTGGGCGGGAGAAATCCTGTCGGACCTACACCTGCCGCTCGAACCGTGGCGTATGTACAACGTCTACTTCGCGCCGACCCGCCCGGAGTTGTTCGGGCCGGATCGCTTCCCGGTCTACGACTTCGACGGGCCGGAAGGCTTCTACTACGGCGTGCCGATGCTGCCGGGGGATGGCCTGAAGATCGGGCGGCACGACAAGGGCGACCCCTGCACCCCCGCGACGGCGCGGCGGACGGTTGAACCGGGGGAGATCGATCAGATGCGCGCCGTGCTCGATGAGTACATGCCCGGCGCGACCGGCGCGGTGCTCGCGGCGACGACCTGCCTCTACACGATGACGCCGGACGGCCACTTCATTATCGACCGCCATCCGGCGCACGCGCGCGTCGTCTACGGCTGCGGTTTTTCCGGGCACGGCTTCAAGTTCACCGCCGTGATCGGCGAGATCATGGCCGACCTCGCTACTGACGGCACGACGCGCCACCCCATCGACTTCCTCGCCGCCGACCGCTTCGCGACAGCGGGCATGGGACGGTAGGGGAGATTTCAGCCTGCCGACTGCCACTCCTCCTACCGATACTCGGTTTCGAGAATCTCCTGCGTCTTCTCGGCGATCATGTTCCAGTCCGCGTTCCCTTCCTTGGAAACGGTGACGAAATCGTTGAGGAACATCAGCGTCCGCACGCCGGGGATGGCGAAGAGTTGCTTCGCGACGCCGGCGACCTTGTCGTCCTCCGTCACCATCCCGGCGCTGAAGTACGAGCGCGTCTCCTCCACGACGGTGCGGTTCATGACGAACTTCGCGCTGTTCGGGTTTGGTGTCCCCTCGATGTCAATCTGGAGCGGCTCTTGCTCTGCCACGGTGCGCATCCCTCCTGTCCGTATCGTCAGTATCTTCTGCCGTGAGGATAAACGAGCGATGAGCAATGAGCAATCTTCTTCTCAATCCCGCAGCGTCGGGTCCAGTGTATCGCGCAGGGCGTCGCCGACGAGGTTCGCGGCCATGACCGCGAGGAAAAGGATGGCGGTGGGCACAAAGAAGGTGTGCGGCGCGACGCGCAGGTTGTTGCGCGCGGTGCTGATCATCGCGCCCCACTCCGGCCGGGGGGCGGGCACGCCGAGGCCGAGGAAACTGAGCGTCGCGCCCGTCAGGAGGGCGGTCGCGATCCGCAGGGAGGCGAAGACGACGATCGGCGAGACCATGCTCGGGAGCACATGCTGCGCCATGATCCGCCCGTCCACCGCGCCGAGGGCACGCGCCGCGCTGACGTACTCGCGCTCGCGGATCGAGAGCACCGATGAGCGCGTCAGGCGGATGAAGCCGGGAATCTCTGTCACGCCGATCACGATGATTGTGTTGAAAAAGCCCGGCCCGCGCGCGGCGGCGATGGCGATGGCGAGCAGGATCGGCGGGAAGGCGAGCATCACATCGACGATCCGCATGATCGTGCTGTCGATCCGCCGGTAGTACCCGCTGATCGTGCCGATGACGACCCCGACGGTGAAACTAATCAGCACCGCGCCGAAGCCAATCGTGAGCGAGTACCGCCCGCCCCAGAGGACGCGGCTCAGGATGTCCCGCCCCAGTTCATCCGTCCCGAACCAGTGTGCGTGCGACGCCCCCTGCCAGCGGATCGCGATGTTCTGCTCCGCCCACGGGTAGGGCGCGATAGCAGGCGCGAGGATCGCGAGCGCGATCAGCAGCAGGAGCAGGATCGCGCCCGCCACCCCCGCGCGATGCCGCGCGAAGCGGCGGAGGAACGGGTCCGGCATGCGCACCTCGGCCAGGATGCGCGCGCTCGACAGCGCACCGGCGGTTGCGACAGGGAGCGGTTCAGCGGACATGGGCCGTTCCTTACGTGTAGTGGATGCGCGGATCGATCAGCGCGTACAGGAGATCGACCGCGAGGTTGACGAGCACAAAGACGGTCGCGACGACGAGCAGGCACCCCTGCACCACCGGGAAATCCCGCCCCTGGATCGCGGAGACCGCGAGCCGCCCGATGCCGGGCCACGCGAAGACCGTCTCCGTGACGACCGCGCCGGAAAGGAGCGCGCCGATCTGCAGGCCGTAGACCGTGATAACTGGCAGGAGCGCGTTCTTGAACCCGTGCCGCAGGATGACGGAGCGCTCCTTCAGTCCCTTCGCCCGCGCGGTGCGGATGTAGTCCTGATTGAGCACTTCCAGCAGCGCCGACCGGCTGAGCCGTGTCACCACCGCAATTGAGCCGAGCGAGAGGGTGATCGCGGGGAGGATCGCGTGCCGGAGACCATCGAGGCTCCAGAGCGAGCCGCCGATGCCGGAGATCGGCAGCCAACTGAAGCGGATGCCGAAGACGAAGATCAGCAGCAGCCCAATCGCGAAGACGGGAATCGTAATCCCCACCGTCGAGAGGAATGTCACCGTCGTATCGACCGCCGTACCTTGGCGCGTCGCGGCGAGCATCCCGAGCGGGATCGCGATCAGCGGCGTGACTGCGGCGGCGAGCGCGGCGAGGGCCAGCGTGTTCGGCAGCGCGTCCTTAATGTCGCTGATCACGGGCCGCTTGCTCCGCAGCGACCGACCGAGATCGCCGTGGAGCACCCGCCGCAGATAGTTCCAGTATTGCTCCGGCAGAGGGCGGTCGAGGCCGAGTTCGTGCTCGATCGCCTGCACCGTGGCGGGCGGCGCGTCCGCCCCCGCGATCACCTGCGCCGGATTCCCCGGCACGAGGTGCAGCACGAGAAAAACGAGGACGGAGACCCCCAACGCCGTGACCGGCAGGAGCAGCAACCGCCGGAAAACGTATTGACGCATGATTCCTCCGGTAGACAGTAGACAGTAGATAGTAGTCAGGAAGGGCGCCAATCCCACTCTCTACTGTCTACCATCTACCGTCTACTACGCCAGTGAGACATCCAGCGCGCGGTAGAGCCAGCGCGAGGGATGGACCTTGACGCCCTGCACCTTCTTGTTGACGCCAATCGTGCCCTGCGCGTGGATGATCGGGATGGCGGGCGTCTGCTCGGCGAGCGTCTTCTGAACGGCCTCGTAATCCTTCGTCACCGCCGCCTTGTCCGGGTTCGTGAGGGAATCCTCCAGTTGCTTGTCCATCTCCGCATTGTCCCAGCCGAAACGGTTCGGGGCGGGCTGCTGCTTCGAGTAGAAGTAGAAGCGCAGCACGTCCGCGTTCTCGTAGAAGACGCCGACGGTGAACCCGACCTGCTCGCCGCTCCGGGCCGCCGCGAACCACGCGGTCTCCTCGTACGGCTTGGCGTCCAATTTGATGCCCGCCTTCGCGAGTTGCTGCTGGAGAATCTGCGCCATCAGCGTCGTCGAGGAGTCGTTGATGTACCAGAATGGGACGACGAGTTGCTGGCCGTTCTTCTCGCGGATGCCGCCCGCGCCCGGCTTCCAACCCGCCGTGTCGAGCGTGGACTTCGCCTTCTCCAGATCGAACCCCGCCGCGACATCCTTGACGCCCTGCAAGTAGGACGGTGTCTGCGGCGAGAGCATGTTGATCGCGGGTTGCCCGAGGCCGAAGTACGCGCCCTTGACGATCTCATCGCGGTTGACCGCGTAACCGATCGCGCGGCGGATCATCAGATCGTCAACGGGGGCTTTCTTGACATTGAGGCCCATGTAGGTCGTCTGGAGTTGCTCGTACTTGACGACGGTCGTCTTATCGCCCTTCGAGAGCCGGTCGACCTCCTGCGCGGGCACGTCGATGTTGATGAGGATGTTCCCGGCCTCGAATTCCGCGTTGCGCGTCGTGTCCTCCGGGATGATGCGGATCTCGATGCCGTCAACGTACGCGGGGCCGCTGGCATTCTGGAAGACCGGCCCGCCCCAGGCGTAATCCGGGTTGCGGTCCACGATGAACTTCTGCTGGCGCGTCCACTCCTTGAACTTGAACGGCCCCGTCCCGTCCACCGTCGTCACACCGTAATCCTTGCCCGCCTTCTCGACCACGTCCGAATTGAGGATGACGCCGTACGAACCGGCGATCTGGTCGAGCAGGATGTTATACGGCTTGTCCAGTTTGAAGACAACGGTCTGCGGGTCCGGCGCGTCGATGCTCGTGATCGGTTTGATCGTGTAGGAGGTCGGGGACTTGTCGGTCTTCAGCCACCGCTCGTAGGTGTACTTCACATCCGCGCTCGTCATCGCCTTGCCGGAATGGAACTTCACATCCTTGCGGAGCTTGAAGGTGTACGTCAGGCCGTCCGGGCTGATGGTATACGACTCCGCGAGGGCGGGCTTGAACGAGCCGTCGAAGTCGCGGTTGATGAGGGTGTCGTGCAGCAGGGCGAGGTACCGCGTGGCGCGGAGCGCGGTCGTGATGTGCGGGTCGAGCGTCTCGGCGTCGGCGGAGGCGGCCATGATGAGCACGCCACCCTTCTTCGCCGCCGTCGCGGGCTTGGTCGCCGCTCCTGCGGGGGCAGGTGATGATCCACCGGAGGCAGGCACACTCGCCGCACCCGACGCGGGTGCGGTTGTCGCCGCAGGGGCCTTCGGCGCGTCGGTCGCACCGCTCCCGCTGCTCCCGCCGCACGCGGCGAGGGCGATGCTTGCGCCCGCCGCGCTCATCGCCGCGAGGAAGCGCCGCCGCGTGAGGGAGAATGAGCCGGTCGTGCCGTCACGAGTGGTGCGGGGCATTGAAATACCTCCATGCGTCATGCGTACGTGCGTCTGAGGTGTGGCGGTGTTCCGCGTGTGTGCCGGGCGTTACCGTAGGTCAACCGTACCCCCCTGTCAATATAAACCGCGAGCGAGCAATAGACCTTCGGGCGGCCGCACGAAAAACCGCACACGGCAATGCGCGTGCAGCGTCGTGGGGCACGGAGAACCGGCGCGAAAATTCTCAGCGGATGACGAGCAGCGCGACCGTCACGACCACCACGAGCAGCAGGATTGCGAGCAGCAGGATTGCCCAGCCCATCTGCGTGAGCGGCACGGAGGAGGGCGTGTTGTAGCGCTGCACCGGGCGGTTCATCTCGCGCAGTTGCTTCAGGCCGCGCGCGTTCAAGCCCCGCCGCAGGCCCGGAGTAGCGGGGCCGCGCGCCCGCACAACCTCATGGCGTTCAATATCGCGGATTTCGCTTCGCGGTCCCACGGCGCCCCATCCCTTTCACCTCGTACTCTGTATCCGCACCGTCCCTCTTCACCAATGTGTACGGACACATTCCGTATCCAGTATAAGTCTTTTGTCAAGTGGAGGGAATGGTCACAGTCGGCATTCGATAGCACCGCCCGGAGGGTGCCCGGTGCCCTTCGCCTCAGTCCTCAGTCCTCAGTCCTGAGAAGAGCGAGCAAGTCCCCGTGGAGGGAGGCATCCCGCGCGGAGACGATGCCGCCGCGCACGCGCTCGTGGCGGCGGAGGAAATGGTGGGTACGCCCGAAGAGATCGGTGAGCGCCCCACCCGCCTCCCGGACGATGAGGTCGGTGGCGCAGAGGTCCCACGGGTAGCCGCCGGTGTTGAGGCCGTTCGCGATCCAGCCGATGTAGGCGTCGTACATCGTGTCGAGCGCCGACGCGAGTTGGGCAATTTCCACGGTGCACGTGAGGCGGGCCGGGTCGCCCATCCAGCGCGGCGTGCCGGTCGTTAGGGTGCGGAAGGAGCCGGGCGACACGCCGATGCGCGCCGACGCGAACGGAACGGTGGGGAAGCGAAGCGGCATCGTCACGCCGCCGCGCGTGATCGTCGTGCCCTCGCCCGTAACTGCTGCATAGAGTTCGTCCGTCGCCGGGTGATAGATCGCGCCGACATGCGGGCGCCCCGCCACTTCGAGGGCGACCATCACGGCGAACGTCGGCTCCCGCCGAACGAAGTTGGCGGTGCCGTCGAGCGGGTCGATGATCCAGCAGCGTGGGGCGTCGTCGATCGCCGCGTCCGGGGCGACCTCCTCGGAGAGGATCGCGTCATCGGGGAAAGCGGCGCGCAGACGCTCCATCAGAATGGTGTTCGCGGCGAGATCGGCGTCCGTGACGGGGCTTTCGTCCGCCTTTGTGTACACTTCCGCGCCGTTAACGAAGTGGTGCATGATCGCCGCACCCGCCTCCCGGACCGCCCCGGCGAGCACGGTGGATTCCCGCTCGTACTCGTATGCCATCACCGCACCGCCCCATTCGTCACATGGATCACGCTGGTCTCCTCGTGTTATCGCCAATACCGCTGCTCCGGGTACAGGGCAGACATCATCGTAGCAGCATCCCACGGCGCCGACGACCCGATAAACGTCTCACCGCATGACCGACTGTCCGAAGGGCCAGGCGGCAAACCCGCCTTTCGTCCGGTGCGACGCGGGCGGGCGGATCGCATACTACGAACAGATCCGGCGGGGCGGTTCGCGGAACCGTTGCGATGCCGGGAACGTCAGGAAGGACATGGCGCGGGGGCTTCCTCGCGTCAGGGTTTATGAGGATCGGTCGTCAGAACCGGAAGGGAGATACCTGTTATGTTCCAGCGCAGAATTCGTCAGTTCGCGGTCGCCGGGATCGGCGCGCTCATGCTCATGCTCACGATTGGCGGAAGCGCTACGGTGGGCGCGGCGGCGCCGCAGAATGTCTTCGTCGCCAACGGGTGCCCGGTCGGCAACTACGCCTGCCTCGGCTACAGCGGCCCCCGTTACTACGTCGGTGGCCCGACGTACGTTTATGGGCGCGTCGCTAGCTACTACCCGAACGTCGTTAACGCCGTCTCGTACTTCGATCCCCGCTACTGCGGTGATGGGCGCGTCTCCATCGTGCCGGACAAGGACGGCAACCTGATTAACGTCTGCACGACGACGGGCGTCCGCATCTTCCCCGGCTACGGCGGCTATCCCTACGGCTATCAATACTACCGGTAGCGTCTGACCCCGCACACGCACATCGCGCAGCCAACGCCCCTTCCCGTATTAGTGGGAGGGGGCATTTTTGTGCGCCTTGATGAACGTACGGCGGTGCACCGTAACATCGGCGCTAGTCTATACGTTGACTATAATGTAAGAGCCTGGTGAAGAAGTCCGGGGGCACGCGAGTGGCGCGGTTATCCCCCACAATCTGCTGCCATTCCGATCGTGGGCGCGACATGCCAGACGGTTATATCCGTTCGTCGCTGCGTCGGACCGGCGCCGCGTCGAGACGTTCGCGGGCGCGTGCGATCCCTTTCGCTGCGCCCAGTCTCCGATGCACGGCCAGAGCCTCCTCGTACAGAGACACGGCCCGCTGCTCCTCGCCCAGGAAACGGGCGACATCACCGATGTTGATCAGCGCGTAACCGCGACCCGCCTCGTCTTGCAGCGCTTCGTACAGCCGGATGCTTTTCTCGTGCAATTCCCGGGCCTGTTCGGCTTCGCCCTTTGCGAGCGCCACGATGCCGAGGTTGCCTAAGGAGTAGGCGATGCCGCGCCTGTCCCCGACTCGCGCGAAGTGTGCCAGGGCCTCCCCGAACCGGTCGGCGGCTCGCTGCACATCGCCGTGGCGGCGGGCGACGTGGCCTAAGGTGCTCAAGGAAATGGCGGCAGACCGGTTATCGTCCAGCGTCCGGCTCACGTGCAGCGCCTCCTCACTCAGCGCCCGTGCTTGATCGTCGTCACCCGCGGCGCGTTTGACTTGGCCGAGCACTGCGCTGCTGGCGGCGATGCCGGCGGGGTCCCCACACCTGCGGTATGTCATCAACCCCTCCGCGATGAGCGTCGTGGATCGAACGATATCGCCCTGTCCCAGGGCCAACATCCCGCATCCGAGCAGTGCCCTGGCGAGCACCTGGTCCGCGACCTCGTTGCTGCTCTGTCCGGCCATCTCGAGGAACCGCTCGATCCACCGGCGCCCTTCGCCGAAGTATCCGCGCATCCACCAGAACCAGCTCATGGCGCCGCAGAGCCGGAGCCCGCGCGTGACATCGCCCCGCTCGTTGGCGCAGCGCAGCGCAGCACGCAGATTGTCGTGCTCGCGAGCGAGTCTGTTTATCCACGCTTCTCCGTCCATGCCGGTCAACCTCATCCCGGTGAGCAGTCCGTAGGTCCAATCGGCCTGCTCCGCGAGATGCAGGAAGGAGGTGAAGTGTTGTCGTTCGGTCTCATGATCGGTCCCATCCGCTTTCAGCTTCTCCTGGGCGTACTGCCTCACCGGTTCCAGCATCCCGTAACGCAGCGTGCCGCTCTTTTCGTCGCGATCGGTCATGACCAAAGACTGCTCGACCAGCCGTCCGAGAATCTCCACCACATTCTCAGCGGCAACACTTCTCGACACGCCAACCGCCTCTGCCGTTTCCAGCGAGAAGCCACCACGGCAGACGGACAGGCGCCGGAAGACGATCTGCCCCTCCTCGGACAGCAAATCGTAGCTCCAGTCCAACGCAGCCCACATCGTCCGATGGCGCCCGGCGAGGTCCCGTGCCCAACTCACCGATAGTGCACGGTCCAGCCCCGCGAGGAGCGTTGCGGGATCGAGAAATCGCATCCTCGCTGCCACTAGCTCGAGGGCGAGGGGCAATCCGGAGAGCCGCCAACAGATCGCGGCAACCGCGCCGCAGTTCTCGGGAGTGAGATCGAACGCGGGGAACGACGCCCGGGCACGTTCGATGAAGAGGCTGCCCGCAGGCGAACCCCGGACCTCCTCCACGCGAGGGGATACGGTGGAGCGGGGTAGCGCCAGCGGTGGGACCGGATACTCCCGCTCGCCGCGGACGCGGAGCGGTGCCCGGCTCGTGGCCACCACGTGCAATTTCGGACAGGACTCGATGAGCGCCATCACCTCCGTGGCCGCTTCAAGCACGTGCTCGAGGTTGTCCAGCACGACGAGCATGTGCCGTTGCCGGAGGTACATACGCAGGGTCTCGCCCGGCGTCTGATCCTCCCGCTCCCGCACGCCGAGCACTTGCGCCACGGTTGGAATCACGGAGGTAAAGTGGGCCACCGGCGCCAGCGCAACGAATGCTACGCCGTCCGGGAAGAGCGCTTCTCCCTCCCGGGCAGCCTCGATGGCGAGCCGGGTCTTGCCCACGCCGGCCGGCCCCGTGAGGGTGAGCAGCCGCTCCTCCCGCAAGAAGGTGCGAACTTCCCCTAGCTCCCGTTCCCGGCCCAGCAGCGGCGTTGCGGGCCATGGCACGCTGGACTCCCCGGTCGCCGCCCGGCCGACGCGGCCGGTACTGCGGCCTCGCTTCGGTACGGCGGCGAAGAGCGCCGCGCGTTCGTCGTTGGACAGACCGAATGCGTCCGCCAGCGCCCGCACGGTGTGCGGATATGGGCGCTTCCTCACCCCGCGCTCGAGCACGCTGATGGCCTTGGCCGTCAGGCCGGAACGCGCAGCCAGCTCCTCCTGCGTAAACCCGGCGGCCTCACGCAGCTGCCGCAAATGCGCTCCGAACGCGGCCGCACGTCTCGGGATTATGTCCGCAGATTCGATGTCCATCACACCGTGGGAGATTATCACCATACCCGGGCCATGACCAGCGCGCGATGGCGCCATCCCACCGGTGTTGCGAACTGTTCCAGCAGTGTTCCACCGCTGTGGCTGGTTCGCCGCCGCTGTCGATGCGAAAGTGAGGGCACGGGTGAGCGGAGAACGGCACCCGGTGGGAAGGATCGGATGCGCTTCGCGGGCTGATGCGCGCGAAAGCGGGCGATCCACCCGGGTCGGTATCGCACCGTTCCGATCGGCATCTATCGCGGGAGGAAGCAAGGGAGATGGTCATGGATGAGATCGCCAACGGACCGAGTATGCACGTCCCATCGGGCGCGGGAACATCCTACTGGATGATCGGCGGGGAGCGGGCAACAATCAAGGTGACGAGCGGAGAGACATACGGGGCCTATGCGGTCGTGGAGGTGACGACTCCGCCCCTGAGCGGGCCGCCACCCCACATTCACCATACAATGGAAGAGGCTTTCTACCTGCTCGAAGGTGAGATGGAGTTCGTCACCGATGGCATTGCCACCACTGCCACCGTCGGGTCACTGGTGCGAATACCGAAAGGGGTCTGCGGGGCTACCGCACTGTCGGGGCCGCACCCGCAAAGGCGCTCGTGTTCTTCCTCCCAGGCGGTTTCGAAGAGTTCCTGGCGGAAATGGGACAGCCGGTTACCGACGCATCGCCTCCGCAAGGAGGGCCGCCAGATCTGGAGAAGTTCGTGGCGACCGCTGCGAAGTATGGATGTGAGATACCACCGCCGACCGCGCGGTGACGAGGTGGCAGCCTTGCGGTCGGCGCAGGGGAGCATCGCGAAAGGAGAGCCGAGATGACTATCGCCGTTGCCGCGCCGCATCCGTGGGCCATCGAAGGGGCAGACCGCGTGCGCTTCGGCGTCATTACCGCCGTCCCCGACGACTGGGCGGTCACGCGCGACATCGCCCAAACGGCCGAGGCGCTGGGGTTCGATGGCCTATTCCTGCCCGACCATCCGCTCATCGCCGGCGGCGCCGCCTGGACCACACTCGCGGCGCTGGCCGAGGCGACGCGCACTATCCGCCTCGGGACGCTGGTCAGTTGCGTGTCGTACTGGAATCCCGTCGTGCTCGCGCGTGCCGTCGCCGATGTGGATCGCATTTCCAATGGCCGGGTCGTGTTCGGCGTGGGGAGCGGCGACATGCACCAGGAGTTTCGCCAGCTCGGGATCGACTATCCGCCGACGAAGGAACGGCAGGCGGCGCTCGAGGATGCGCTGCGGATCCTCCGCCCGCTGCTGCGCGGCGAGGAGGTCACGTACCAGGGCGCATACTTCCGGGCGGAGAGGGCGAAGCTCCGCCCGCCGCCTGCCCAGCAGCCCCATGTGCCGATCATCGTGGCCGGGGGCGGCGAGCGCACGACGCTGCGCTTCGTGGCCCAGTATGCCGATGCCTCCAATCTGTCGGCCGCTTCGTGGGCGGGCGGCGCCTTCACCCCCGACGATGCCCGGCGCAAGTTCGACATCGTGCGGCGGCACTGCGTGGAGGCGGGGCGGCCCTATGAGTCGGTCCTCCGCACCACCACGCTAGCCCTCCGCCTGGCGGAGACAACCGCGGCGGCGCGGGCGAAGCTCGAGCGCCTCCCACCGAGGCTGCTCGCTCACCTCGAGCAGATGCCCTTCGCCGGCACGCCGGAGGACGCGGTGGTGCATATCCGCGGGTTGATAGAGACTGGTTTCCGGTACATCATTCTTGGGGGCGGCTGGGTTGATACAGAGACGCTGCGCCTGGCCGCCGAGCGGGTGATCCCGGCGGTGGTCGGCAGCGGATCGAACGAGCAACGAGAGTACGCCCGATAGGTGCGCGCGATGCCTCCGGCAGGCTGCTCTCTGGCCGAGGTAGCTGCGAACCGGGAGGATGGGGCGGGGCGGGGCGACAGCGGTGTCCGGCAGCTCTACGGGCCGGTAGGCATACGTGGGGATATGCGCTATCCACGAGCGGGTAAGGTCCGCGACCCCCCTATCCGTTTCAAAAAGGAGGGTTTTTGGTACTCCCCACCGGCGGGCCGTTCCCCCGCCGGTTTCGCCTTGTAACCGCGTAATGAAAGCCGTACCACTATCAACGTCCCGCCCCTTGCCTTTCGCGCTGGTTTTTGAAACAACCAGGATATGACCACCACCGTCGGCGATGCCCGTGTCTCCACCTTCGAGCAGCTCCTCGATTTGCAGCGCGATGCGCTGGACGCGGCGGGGTGCACACGCATCGTCACCGACACCGCCAGCGGCGGTCGCAGTGACCGGCCGGGCTTGCAGCAGGCGCTCGATTATGTGCGTGAAGGTGACATCCTCGTCGTCTGGCGGCTGGATCGCTTGGGGCGGTCGCTGAAGTACCTGATCGAGATCATCACGTCGCTCAACGAGCGGGGGATCGGCTTCAAGAGCTTGACCGAGCAGATCGACACGACGACCAGCGGGCGGCAAGCTGATCTTCCATGTCTTCGGCGCGCTGGCGGAGTTCGAGCGGGATGTCATCCGGGAGCGGACACAGGCGGGTCTCGCCGCAGCCCGGGCGCGTGGCCGGATGGGCGGCAGGCCAAAGAAACTCGGGAGCGGGGGCAAGGTGGCGATGGCATAGGCGCTCTACGACGACAAGACGCACTCGGTCGCTGACATCTGCAAGACGCTCGGCATCTCCCGCACCACGCTCTATCGGTATATCCAGATCAAGCAGCCAGAGAAGCCAACAACTGAGTAGGAGGCGCCGCCGATGCTCGAGCCACCGAAGAGCCGCGATCTTGATCGTCCCGTGCTGATGTCCGTGGAATCGGCCGTGCCGAAGGATCACTTCTATCGGCATCTGCACCGCGTGCTTGACCTCTCCTTCGTCCGTGATTTGGCCGCCGACTGTTACGCCAGCGGCGGTCGCCCGTCCATCGACCCGATCGTCTTCTTCAAACTCCACCTGTTGATGTTTTTCGAGGGCATCCGCTCCGAGCGGAAGTTACTGGAGCAGGCGAGCTGCAACTTGGCAATGCGCTGGTACGCCGGGTACAACATGGACGAACCGCTGCCCGATCACTCATCGCTGAGTAAGATTCGTGCCCGGTTAGGATTGCCGGTCTTCCGGCGCTTCTTCGAAGTCGTGACCGAGCAATGCATCACAACGGGGCTCGTGCGCGGCGACGAACTGATCTTCGACGCGACCAAAGTGCGCGCCAACGCCTCGATGGACTCGCTCATCCCCCGCCTGCGGCTGCTCACCGAGGAGCACCTGGCGCACCTCGAACCACCGGAGCAACCGGAGACCCTGTGGGAGATGAACGATGCCCGCTGGGACTTGTTGGAGGAATGCCGCCTCGATCCCGAACGACCCGCGTCCGACGGCTACGAGCGCAAGAGCGACCGGCAGGTGAGCACCACCGACCCGGACGCCGTGGCGATGAAGAGCCGCGGGGAACATGCGACACTCGGCTACCACGACCACTACGTGATCGACGGTGGCAAGGCGCGGATCATCCTCAACGCGCTGGTGACGCCCGCGGATGTGATGGAGAACGCGCCGATGCTGCCGCTCCTGCGGCGCGCGATCTTCCGCTGGCGGGTGAAGCCGAAACGGGTGATCGCCGACACGACCTATGGCACCGCCGAGAACATCCGCGAACTTGAGGAGAGCGGGATCCGCGCCTACGTCCCGCTCCCCGACTGGGACCAGCGCACGCCCTACTACGGCCCGTCCCTGTTTACCTACGATGCCGAGCATGACCGGTATCTCTGCCCGCAGGGCGCGACGCTGCGACGACGAAAGGCCAACCACACCACGCGCAAGATCGTGCTCTATCGCGCCGATGCGGCGGTGTGCAACGCCTGCCCGATGAAGGCGGCCTGCACGCCGGGCGCGCACGGACGGGGGATTGCCCGCTCATTCGACGCCGACTACCTCGACCGGGTGCGGGGGTACCACGAGACCGAGGCGTACAAGAAAGCGATGCGCAAGCGGAAGGTGTGGATCGAGCCGCTCTTCGGGGAGGCGAAGCAGTGGCACGGGATGCGCCAGTTCCGGCTCCGGGGCTTGCAGAAGGTGAACATGGAGGGGCTGTTCATCGCGGCGGGACAGAATCTGAAGCGACTGTTGAGCGCAAGGGGCTGGGGACGGCGGCCATGGCCGGACGGCGCGGCCGGTTTCGTCGGTCTGGGGGTAAAAACCTGCTTTGCGCCGACCTGAAACACCATTCCTCGACGCTTTTACGAACAATCATCGGCGATTCCCGCCAATGGGCACCGCACACCGATCCATTCACTCCCGACTTTTTCACCATCCTCGTAATCCATGTCTTCGGGGCTGTAATCCCCGATTCAGGGGGCGACGCCAGAGAGGCGGCGAGAGTATGCTGGACAAGAACCATTTTCAGGCGAGCGCTGCGCCCATCTCCGACGCGCTTTTCCTGCTCGAACCGGATGGTGACACCTTCCGCTGCGCGCACGTTGACGCTGCGTACACCGTACTGACCGGCTTCGCGTCGGCGGAGGTGACGGGCAAGCGGCTGAGCGACTTCCTTCCCACCGCGCAGGGCACGCTGCTGGCCTGGAAATGCCGCGAGGCGGTCACGGCGTGTGCTTCCGTCAGTTACGAGGAGCGCGTCAGCACGCCCGAGCGCGAGGTGACGGTGATCACCCGCCTGATCCCGCAGATGGACGCGGACGGCGCGTGCACCCGGCTGATCGGCACGATGACGGACATCACCGACCGTCGGCACGCCGCGCACATCGTGCAGGAGACGGCGGAGCAGTACCGCCTCCTGTTCGAGGGCAACCCGAACCCGATGTGGGTCTACGACCGCGAAACCCTGCGCTTTCTCGCCGTCAACGACGCCGCAGTCGCGCATTACGGCTATCGCAGCGACGAGTTCCTCCGGATGACCCTCCGGGATATTCGTCCCCCGGAGGAAGTCGATCTTCTTCTCAGTCAGATCGCGCAGCGCTCGCAGGGCCGCGCCGTGAGCGAGTGGCGGCACCGCAAGAAGGACGGCACGATCATCCTTGTGGAGACCTTCGCGAATGGCCTCCTCTTCGGCGGCAAGCAGGCGCGGCTGGTGCTCGTCAACGACGTGACGGAACGCAAACGGATGGAGGACGTATTGCGCGCCGCGAAGGAAGCGGCGGACATGGCGAACCGCGCCAAGAGCCAGTTCCTCGCGAACATGAGCCACGAGATTCGCACGCCGATGAATGGCGTGATCGGCATGACGGGCCTGCTCCTCGACACCCCGCTCACGGTGGAGCAGCGGGAGTGCGCGGAGACGATCCGCACGAGCGGCGACGCCCTCCTGACGATCATCAACGACATCCTCGACTTCTCCAAGATCGAGTCCGGCAACCTTGACCTCGAGGAGCATCCCTTCGACCTGCGCGACTGCGTGGAGGACGTGCTGGACCTGCTCGCCTCCTGCGCCGCCGAGAAGGGCCTCGACCTCGCGTACCTGATCGACGACGGCGTGCCGAGCACGCTCGTGGGCGACGTGACGCGCCTACGGCAGGTGCTCGTCAACCTCGTCGGCAACGCGATCAAGTTCACCGAAACGGGCGAGGTCGTCGTCTCCGTCGCCGCCGGTGCGCCGACAAGCACGCGGCACACGGTGCGGTTCGCCGTGCGGGACACGGGTATCGGCATCCCGCCCGACTGGATGGACCGGCTCTTCAAGTCCTTCAGCCAGGTGGACGCATCGACGACGCGCACCCACGGCGGCACCGGCCTGGGCCTCGCGATCAGCAAGCGTCTGGCGGAGATGATGGGCGGGGCGATGTGGGTCGAGAGCGCGCCGGGCGAGGGGTCCACCTTCTCTTTCACCATCGCCGCCGCCTCCATGCCGACGCAGGCGCGCATCTGGCAGCGGAGCGCGCAGCCGTCGCTCGCGGGGCGGCGCATCCTGATCGTGGACGACAACGAGACGAACCGGCGCATCCTCACGCTGCAGGCGCAGAACTGGGGGATGTTGGCCCCGACCGTCGCGCCGCAGCGACTCGACCCGCATCTCGCGACGCGCATGCCCCTGCGCATCCTCCTCGCTGAGGACAACATGGTGAATCAGAAACTCGCCGCGCAGCTGCTCGGCAAGATGGGCTACCGGCCCGATGTCGCGGGGAACGGCCTGGAGGCGATCCAGGCGCTGGAACGGCAGCCGTACGACGTGATCCTGATGGACGTGCAGATGCCGACGATGGACGGGTTGGAGGCGACCCGGCGCATCTGCCGACAGTGGCCGCGCGCCGACCGCCCCGCGATCATCGCGATGACCGCCGACGCGATGCAGGGCGACCGCGAGAAATGCATCGACGCGGGGATGGACGATTACGTCACGAAGCCCGTGCAGATTGGGGCACTCGTTGGGGCGCTCACACGGGCGGCGCAAACCGATGCGGGCTCGGACGCACCGCTGATTGCCGCCCCGGAAACGGGCGACGCGACCCCCGACATCCTCGACGCCGCGACGCTGGATGACATCCGCTCCATGGTCGGTGACGAGGGCGACGATGGCCTCGGCGGACTGATCGAATGCTTCCTCGATGACGCGCCCCACCTGCTGGACGCGATGCGCGCCGCCCTGGCAGGGAACGATGCGCCCGCGCTCCAGATGGCGGCGCACACGATGAAATCGACGAGCGCGCTCTTCGGCGCGACCACGCTCGCCGCCCTTTGCGAGACAGTGGAGCGCGCGAGCGCTGCGGGCACGCCCGACGATGCGCAGGGTCAGATTGCTCGGATCGAGCGCGCCTACGCGGATGTCTCCCGCGTGATGCGACGGCTGGTCGCATCGCCCGGCAGCGGCCTATTCGCGACGGCGTAGCGCCTACCGCGAGATGCACCGCCAGATATCCTTTCCCTCCGGGGGAAAGGAGTCAGGAAAAAACCGCACCAAAACCTGAACGCACCGGACTACCGGGTTCCGGCTTCTATCCACTGGCTTCTTATTTCTTGATCTGCCAGTACGCGATGTTCCAGGTCGTCCAATCCCACGGGGTCGGGTTCGTGTTGATGAGATCGGCGCGACGGCCATTGATCGACGCGCGATCCACCACCGGGATATCAACGTTGTTTCCGACGATGAAATCGTTCATCTGCACCTGCAACTGCGCCCGCTTCTCGGGGTTCTGCTCGGCGCGCAACTGATCGAGCATCGCGTCGAACTTCGGGTCGCTGAAGCGGTCGTAGTTCGTGCTCTGCCAGTTGTTCGCCTTCTGCGCGATCGCCTTCGTGGAGTAATCCGCGAACCAGACCTCGGCGTCCGGCAGGAGCGGCCCCTTCGTCCAGAGTTGCAGTTCCCGCTCGAAGCGCGCGCCCGCGTCCGGGTTGGTCGGCGCGCCGAAGAAGACGCCCGCGTCCACGTTCTTGAGGTCCATCTCGATGCCCGCCTGAGTGAACGCCTGCTTGATGATCTGTTCCGTCCGCTCGCGCACCGGGTTGCCCGCAGTCGTCGTGAAGACGACCTTCAGGCGCACGCCATTCTTCGTGCGGACGCCGTCGCTCCCCTTCTTCCAGCCCGCGTCATCGAGGATCTGGTTCGCCTTCGCCACATCGAAGCCGCACTTTGTGTTCTTCGAGTTCGTCTGCGGCGGCACGCTCGGCAGCACGTTGCACGTCGGCCTGCCCGCCGGGCCGTAGAGTGTCTTCGCGATGTTGTCGCGGTCGATCAGCCACGAGATCGCCTCGCGCACCTTCGGGTCCGTCAGGAAGGGGTGCGGCGCTTTGATGGAGGACTTCTCGCCGTCCACCTCCTTGTTCGGGTCCGTGAAGTTCACCTGCATCTTCTCGACGCCGAAGCCGAACGTCGCGTCGAGCGCTTGCCCGGCGTCCGTCACCTGCTTGAGGATATCGGGCACGACCTGGAGGTTCCACGCCCAATCCGCCTGCCCCGCGACGAGCGCCTTGGCTGCGGTCGATGCATCGCCGCCGCCTTTCCAGTCCACGGCGTCGTAGAAGGGCGCGGTCGCCTCGCGGTAATTCTCGTTGATGACGAACTGCACGTTGTCGCCGGGAATAAAAGACTTCACCTTGAACGGCCCGGTGCCCACGGGCGCGGTGTTGATCGGGCAACTCTTCGGGTCGGTGCATTGCGCGATCTGCGCCTTCTGCAGGAGGGCGTTGATGCCGGAGAGGTACCACGTCGCGGTCGGCTGCTTGAAGGTGATCGCGATCGTCGTCGCGTCCAGCGTATCGACGCTGGCGATGGCGCTGTAGGAGGAGACCGTCGTCGCCCCATTCTCCGGCTTCATCACGTACTGCCACGTCGCCCGGAAATCCTCGGACGTGACGGGCGTGCCGTCGGACCACTTCAAGCCGGGCCGCAACTTCCACGTCACGCGCATGCCGTCCGCCGCCAGTTGGCCATTGGCGGCGGAGGGGATCTCCGCCGCGAGCAGGGGCACATCGGGCGTGGCGGCGTTGCCGGAGATGATCGCCAGCGGCTCCTCGACAACGCGCGACACCTCGGAATTGTTGCCGCCCTGCGAGAGGTGGAGGTTGAGCAGCGTCGGCGCTTGCCATGCGAGCACGCGGAGCGTCCCGCCGCCGCCGCGCTTCGTCGGCGCGGTGCCGCGCGCTGCAGCGGCTGGCGCCGTCGCCGCCTCCGCCGTCCGGCTGACCGCCACGTTCGCCGCGCTCGGAGAACCCGCGACGACCGTGTTCACGGTCGTCGCGGGCGCAGGTGCTGCGTTCGTTGGCACGGGGCTGTTCGTCGCCGTCGCGCCCCCGCCGCACGCCGCGAGCAGCAGTGGCAGGGCGCACAGCGCCACAATGCCCGTTCGCAATTGTCCCCCTTCGCGTCCCCGCAACGTTCGCATCCGGCCCCCACTTTCATTCGCTCCGGTACCCCATCGGCGAGTAGGCACAATCATAATCACAACGTGTGCTTTTCGCACGCGTTTCCGACGATGTATCACAGGGAAGCGGGTATCCTCCGGGCGGCAGGGGGATCAGGAAAGAACCGTATAACGGCGTGCGTGTGAGATTTCGTCGTGGTACGCTCGCCTTCGTGTCATTGTTCGTCCCGCCGTCGTTCATGGATGGAGGAAATGCCCCGTGACGTACGAACCACCGAGCACGATCACGAACCCGCCCCGGCAATGGGGGCCAGATGCGCCGCCGAATATCTACCCGGACCCGGATATCGTCGTCGTCGAGCCGGAATTCAGGGCGTTTCTCGTCGGCAACACCCCCCTCCAGCGGCTCTGGACCGGGGCGCTCTGGGCGGAGGGGCCGGCGTGGAGTGGTCAGGGCCGCTACCTCGTCTGGAGTGATGTCGGCGGCAACGCGCAATACCGCTGGCTCCAGGACGATGGCCGCGTGACGACCTTCCGCACCCCCTCGAACCACAGCAACGGCAACACATTCGACGCTCAGGGCCGTCAGCTCTCCTGCGAGCACTACTCCCGCCGCGTCGTCCGCTGGGAGCACGACGGCTCGATGACCGTCATCGCGGACGCCTACGACGGCAAGCGGTTCAACTCGCCCAACGACCTCGCCCCGCACCCCGACGGAAGCATCTGGTTCACCGACCCCTCGTACGGCGACTCGTTGTACGAGGGCCAGCCGAACGAGGGCGGGCCGCTCAATCCCCGCATCGGCACGGCGGATGGGGGTAGGCAGACGCGACAATTGCCGAACGCAGTCTACCGCGTCGATCCGGGCGGCGCCGTCGCGCGCGTCACCGACGAACTCGCATACCCCAACGGCATCTGCTTCTCTCCCGACTACACGCGGTTGTATCTCTGCGACACCGGGCCGGGGCCGCGCGACATCAAGGTCTTCGATGTCACAGACGCGAACACGGTCGCGAACGGCAGGATCTTCACCGACATGATAGTCGATGGCGTGAAGTGCGGGCCGGACGGGATGCGCGCCGACGTGCACGGCAACCTCTGGTGCGCAAGCAATGCAGGCAGCAGCGGCGTCGGCTACAACGGCGTGCTCGTCTTCACGCCGGAGGGCCAGTTGATCGGGCGCATCCGTTTGCCGGAGGCGTGCGCCAATGTCTGCTTCGGCGGCCCCCGGCGCAACCGCCTCTTCATGGCCGCCAGCCAGTCCGTCTACGCGCTCTACGTCAACACGCAGGGGGCGACGTCCGGATAGCCCGGGAACCGGCGATCACTCCCCGCGCCCTGCCGGGGTGAGGCTGCTCCAGTGGATCGCGGCGGCCTGGCCGATGTCCGGCGCGGTCAGGACCTCGACCGCGACGACCCACTTCACCCACTGGAAGCCGCGCCGCCCCGGCGCGACGAGCCGCAGCGGCGCGCCGTGATCGTGGTTGAGCGGTTCGTCGCCGACGTGCGTGGCGAGCATGGCGGCGCGCGCCTCATCGAGCGGCAGGCTCCAGCGATAGCCGGTGACGGAGCGGAAGCGTACCCAGCCCCCGCCCGATTGCACCCCGGCATGGTCCAGCAGCGTGCCGACGCGCACCCCGCGCCATCGCCGAGTGCTGGCGAACCCGCCCGTGCAGTCGAGCGTCGCTTCCAGCGTCTCGTCCGGCGGGATCGCGTCGTACGCGAGCGTGAGCGGCTGCGCGACGTGCCCGCCGACCGCGAGCGTCCAATCCGACGAAGTGAGCGGGCGGGGGCGGTCAGCGACCCAACTCGTCGCGGGGAAGGCGTTGCCCGCGCCATCCCCGACCGCCCGCGAGCCGGTGAAGCGGCGATCCGCACCGGCGAGCCGCTGCTGCGCGGGCCAGAGCGCCGCGCCCCCCGCCGCGAGGCCGAGCCAGCGGAGCGCCTGCCGCCTGCCGCCGAGGTCACGGCTGCGGAGCGGCTTCGCGCGGGCGATCATGTGCGCGGAGACGAGGGCGACGAGCGTGATGCCGAGCGCGATGTGCCAGTTCAGGAGGTTGAACCCGGCCGCGTCGAACGAGCCGCCCGCCACCCACCACGCCCCGCTGCCGAGCGTGACGAGGACACCGAGCGTCGTCAGCACGCCGACGAGTGTCCACCGATCCCACAGACGGCGATGCAGCAGGCGTGGCAGCACGCGGCGCAGTTTGCCGATGACGAAGAGCGCGAGCGCCAGCCCCGCCGCGCCGTGCAGCGCGAAGACCCACCAGAGTTCCGGTCGGCCCGCATTATTGCCGATCAGCCCGGTGGTGAGGGCAATGCCCACGCAGAGCGCGAGGCTCCAATCGGTCAGCCGTGCGGTCACGCTTCAGCACCTACCCGTATGCGCGACGAGAGAAAGGGATGGTCGCATGGTGCCAGTGTACTCTTTCTATGCGGGGTACGCCGAGCATTCACGGGGCCTCGGATTATCGCGCGCCACTTCGTCGTGATGGATACCGACGTTGGCATCCGCCCGGAGGACCGGCAGAAACGCTTCCGCGAGTTCACCCAGGTGGACGGCTCGCGCCCACGAAGCGGCTGATCGCGCTGCACGGTGGCACAATCGACGTGCAAAGCGCCATTGGTGTGAGCAGCGTCTTTACCCGTTCGCTTGCGGATAGAAAGGGCGAAGGACCGAGAAAGTGAAAGAAGTTCCTCACCCTCCGTCTTCAATTCTTTGTCAAGGTTTCGTTGTCGCGGTTGGGGCCGCGCTTGCGGCGGGAGCGGCAGCAGTACCGGGAGCGGCAGTGGAAGTCGGCGGGCGGGGCGGCGAGGGCGGTTGCGGGCCGACAACGAGGTCGCTGCGGATAAACCCGCTTTTCCCCTCGAACGAGACGCGGGCCCATTTTGAGGTACCGTCCGCCCCGGCGACATTCGCGTCCTGCACCGGGAGTTCCGCGCCGTAGTCGACCTTCCCGATCACCGCGCCGTTCGTGTCCGGCTTGTCGCGTACATTCGCGCCATCGTCCGCCGTCACCTTGACGACAGGGCCGGTCGGAGCCGGGGTGGCAGCCACTCGCGGCGAACCGGCGGGCGCGGTGGCGGCGGATGGCGCCACGGTGGCGGGCGGGCCAACGATCGGGCCAGCGGACGGCGGGATCGGGGTGCCGAGCAGCGTGGACGGGGAGCCGACACTTGTGGTTGACCGCGCGACCGACGAACCGCTCGCACCGGGCGTGAGCACACCGGAGACTTGCGTTTGTTCCGCGCTGCGGGTCGTCGTCGCCGCAGCGCTATCCGCAGCGGGCGACGATGAACCACCGCCGCCACATGCGACGAGTACGAGGCCGATGAGCATCCACCACCGTCGCATACCCTACCTCCCCTGATGAATCGTGACGTCAGTATCGCACGATTCGCGATACACCGTGCAAGTTTGTCGCCATCAGTGCGAGCGCGCGACCAATCCCGCCTGACCGTCCGTACACCTCTGTTGCATTATCGCGCAAAAGAGTCAAAAATAACGGGCAGATCACAACACGGATTCGCATGCCCACCTTGCTCACGGCTACCGACACGAAATTACGCACGGGGGAGTGATGACCCGGACGATTCTGGTTATGGACGACAACGAAGCGAAACCGCGCCTCATCAACGCCGTCCTCAAGACGCGCGGCTACCAGCTCATGGAAGCGACGAGTGGGGAGGCGGCGCTGGAAACAGTGACGACGACGCAACCGGCGCTCGTGCTGATGGATGTGCAGATGCCGGGGCTGTCCGGCATCGATGTCGCGCGGACGATCCGTGCGATGCCCGCCCTGGCGGACTTGCCGCTCATCGCGATCACCGCGATGGCGATGAGGGGCGACCGCGAGGCGATCCTCGCCGTCGGCTTCAATGACTATCTCGCCAAGCCGTACAAGATGGGTGAACTCCTCTCCCTCGTCGCGCGCTGGCTTCCGCCGGAGGAATAGGCGGAACTGCGGCTTCCTGCCTTTGATGAATCGACAGGTTTCCCAGGACAGCGCTCTGGACGAATCCAGCCTGCCGCAGTGAGGAACGGTAGGCTTGCGGTTCAGCTATCCGTCGGGGCGGTGCGCGAACGCCGCCGAGACCACCCCGGCGGTCGCCTCCATCGGGGCATCGACGCCGGGGAGGGCGGTTTGAGCATCGCCCCGATGCACGTGCTTCGCGTTCATCACGGGCATGACGCGGCATGTTCATCGTCGGCTGTGGTTCGGGGGATGCGAAAGGGAGGAAAAAGTTGGTGGCGGGAGGCTGGAGGAAGCACCGCCACCGAGGCAAAGGGGGAAAAGGCAGAAGGAGTGCGCGGTTAGGGGACCCGCTCCACCGTCTCAGTGAACCGTCGCAAGCGTCGTGAGCACGGGATGTATGGGTGCGCCATGCTCGATCGTTCGTCACAGGCGCGGCGCGGGCCGGAATATCATGTTGGATCATTCATTGTTTGCGTGGGAGAGGCCGTATCATTCATTCCTTGATCTCCCACCCTCGCAACTTCCTCCTTTGATGATCGTTCGCTGCCATTCACTGATACTAACGAGCCAACACACCAAAATGTGATGAACGACTATTTTTTATCTACGATTCTCTCTTATGCGTCCGTGTATCAACGTTTCCGAAGTGGTTGGGAAGTTCGTTCTATCGGGAGAAAAGCCGATCCTCGGGCGGCTGGCGTTGTGCAATCGCCGTGTGCCCGCGCACACTACGCACACATGGAAGAGTGGGGGAGCGTTATGGAGCGGGCACATGAACCACAAGGCCCAATACCGCCGCCCGCCGAGCGCGGGACGGCGCACGCGCGCGCGACGTACCTGCCGCAACCGGGGCGGTCAGGCATCGCGCTCTGCCTCTCGGGCGGTGGGTTCCGCGCTGCGCTCTTCCACCTCGGCGCGCTCCGGCGGCTCAACGAACTCGGCGTCCTCGGGCGGGTGGACACACTCTCGGCGGTGTCGGGCGGGAGCATCTTCGCGGCGCATCTCATAGAGGCGACTCCCCGCTGGCCGGAACCGGGCGCGATCATCCCCGCTGCCGTGTGGGAGCGGGAGGTCGCCGCGACGTTTCGCGCGTTCGTCGGCACGAATCTGCGGACGGGGCCGCTCCTGAAGCGTCTCCTGCCGTGGAACTGGTTCCGTCAATCGACGGCGGTGGACGCACTCGCGGGGCGGGAGGCGGCACTCACCCGGCGCACGCTCGATCACCTACCGGAGCGCCCGACGTACATCTTCTGCGCGACGGACATGGTCTACGGCACGTACTGGGTCTTCCAGCGGGACCGGATCGGCGGGGGCGAGTACGTCGGCTACCGTCGCCCCGCCCCGGCGTGGCGCGTCGCGCGGGCGGTCGCGGCGTCCTCCTGCTGGCCCCCGGCATTCGACCCGCTCCCCCTCTGCCTGCGTCCGAGCGAGTACACCGGCGCGACGGAGAACGACCCGGCGCGGGCGGCACACCTCGCGGGGATATCCCTGACGGATGGCGGCGTCTACGACAACATGGGGTTGGAGCCGGTCTGGAACACCTCGGCGGTCGTGCTCGTCTCCGACGGCGGCGGCACATTCCACTTCCAGACGCGCTGGAACTTCGCGCGGCGCGTGCTGCGCTATCAGGATATCGTGCAGCATCAGGCGCGCGAGGTGCGCAAGCGGTGGCTGATGTCCAACTTCCTCCAGGGCGTTCTGCACGGCACGTACTGGAGCATCACGACGAAGGTCGAGCACTACGACCTGCCGACGGCGCGCGGCTACTCCGCCGCGCTCGTGGATGACATTCTCTCGTCCATCCGCACCGATGAGGACGCCTTCTCAACGGCGGAGATCGCCGTGATTGAGAATCACGGCTACATCCTCGCCAATGCCGCCGTGGCGCAGCATGTGAAGGAACTGATCGCGCCGGATGCTCTGCCGTTCGCCCTGCCGCACCCGGAGTGGATGGACGAGGCGCGGGTGCGCGCGGCCCTCGCCGATAGCGGTGCCATCAGACCGCTCGGACGCTGGTGAGGGACGAGGGACGAGGGACGAGGGACGAGGGACGAGAACGAGGAACGAGTGATGCCGGAGCATTCGTTGAACAATCCTCCGAAAATTCCTGTGTACACGGCGTGTATAGTAGCGTAGGCTACCAGCCTACACTACTGGGAAGGTGATTGTTGGAGACGCACATTCTTGTGAATCCTCTCGCCACGGCGAATGGTACGTATCGGTCGCCGAGCATCGCGGCATTCGACTTTCACCGGCAATTTCCGGGGTATGCCGCGACACCCCTGACGCCCATGCCCGCGCTCGCCGTGATGCTCGGTGTCGGCAGCGTTGTTGTGAAGGATGAATCGTCGCGGCTCGATCTGCCCTCGTTCAAGATTCTTGGGGCATCGTGGGCGACATATCGCGCCATCATGGACCGACTTGGGGTGGATAGTGCGTCGCTGGGCGACCTGCGCGTGGCGCTCGCGGATCGCACGCCGTTGATGCTCGCGACCGCGACCGACGGCAATCACGGCCGGGCCGTCGCGCGGATGGCAACGGTGCTCGGCTGCACAGCGCGTGTCCTCGTCCCGCGCGGCACGGCGCAATCCCGCATCGACGCGATTGCGGGTGATGGCGCAGCGGTGGAGATCATCGACGACACCTACGATGCGGCGGTCGCGCAAGCGGCGGCAGGGGCGGGGCCGGATTGCCTCATTATCTCCGACACCGCGTGGCCGGGGTACGAGGACGTGCCGCGCTGGATCACCGAGGGATACGGGACGATCTTTCAGGAGGCAGACGCGCAGCTCGGCGGCGATGGGCCGGATGTCGTGCTCGTGCAGATTGGCGTCGGGTCGCTCGCCACAGCGGTCGTCCGGCACTACCGCCCGACGGGCGCGCGGATCGTCGGCGTCGAACCCGTGAGCGCGGCGTGCATGTGGGCGTCGGTCGCGGCGGGAGCGATTGTGGAAGTTCCAGGACCGCACACGTCGATCATGGCGGGGTTGAACTGCGGCATCCCCTCGTTGCTCGCCTGGCCGGTCGTCTCCGCCGGGGTGGACATATTCGTCGCGATCGAGGACGAGCGGGCGCGGCAGGCAATGCGCCTGATGGCGGACGCGGGTATCGTCGCCGGGGAAACCGGCGCGGCGGGCATCGGCGGGCTGCTCGAACTGCTCATGGGGCCGGACGCAGCGGAGACGCGCGCGACGCTCGGCATCACGCCGTCGAGCCGCATCCTCGCGCTCTGCACCGAGGGCGCGACCGACCCTGCCGCCTACGCGCAGATCGTCGGACACGCACCGGACACGTTGGCATCGCGTTAGCGCGCTCTTCGTGGAAGGTTTGAGGATTCCCCGGTGGTGGGCCTCAGACCGCCATCACCAATCACTCTCTGCCCAGGATCACTACTCCCTACTCGTTACTCGTTACGCATTGCGCGTTGCGGTGACGGCGTAGAGCGGGTCGCCGCCCCGCGTGTTGCGTTGCGAAACTGCGATATCCGTGAAGCCGCCCGCCGATGCGAGGTAGGAGCGCACAAGTTCACCGTGTTGCGCGTCGGTGGTCTGCGTCCAAACGGCGACGGCCTTCGCCGGGAAGCAGCGGTTGGAGAAGGTAATTGCCACGACGCCACCGGGCCGCAGCACCCGCGCGACCTCGGCGCAGATCGCCACGGGTTGCTGCAAGTACTGCACCGATACGGCGCAGAGCACGGCGTCGAACGCGCCGTCATCGAAGGGGAGGCGCGGGTCTCCGTTCAGGTCGTGGACGACATGCGCGTCCAGTTGCGGGTTCGCGGCCAGTTCCGCCGCGTTCATCCCCAGCCCGACGACGCGCGACTGATGCGCCCCGCGCGGCTCGGGCAGGTGCGAGTACCGGCTGCTCATCAAGTCCAGCACCGCCGCGTCCGGCGGGAGGATTGCCCGGTAGAGCGCGGTCGTGGCGGCGATGGCGTTCGCGTCGATGTGTGCGACCATCCGGGGCATGGTGTAGAAATTGCCGTCGTCGCCCTCGTCGGCACGGCGGTAATAGTCGGGCGGGAAGATTTCTGGCATAGATGCTCCTTCCGGTCGGGATTAAGAATGCGTGCATTGTTGGCACCGCAAGAAACGCCGCGTTGTCCGTTGTCGTCTCATATACCATTTTTTGTGCATTGGTTCACAACGTTGACAGCGCCGCGACGGGGTGTAGAATCAGTGCAGGAAGCCTAACAAGCGTTTGTTTGTAGCGAGGGCGCATTGGATACGCGGAAGCGACAAATTGAGGACGTGGCGAGCACGCTGTTCAGTGAGCGTGGATACGCCGCGACGAGTGTGCGTGACATTGCCCGCGCGCTCGATCTGCAGGGTGGCAGCCTTTACGCACACATCACGTCAAAGGAGGATGTGCTCTGGAACATCGTCAGTCGGGCGGCGGAGCGGTTCCACGCGGCGGCCCGACCGATCGCGAACAGCACGGAATCGGCGTCGGAGCGGGTACGCGGGATGGCGCGGGCGCATGTGCAGGTCGTCACGGATGACATCGAGCACGCGAATGTCTTCCTGCACGAGTGGCGCTTTCTCGGCCCGGAGCGGCGCACCGCCATTGCGCGCCAGCGGGACGCATATGAGGCGTACTTCCGCGCCGTGATCGCGGAGGGGATGGCGAACGGCGAGTTCCGCGTCGGCGAGCCGAAGATGGCGGGCCTCGGTATCATCTCCGCCCTGAACGGCATCGCGCAGTGGTACCGCCCGCACGGCCCGCTCGCGCCGGACGCCATCGCCAACGCCTTCGCCGATCTTTTCCTGCGCGGGCTGTCCGTCCCGCAGACCGACCCGGCGACCGGCCCGCACTGCCAATGGAGGGATGACGCATGACCGAGGAAGAACGACTGGATGCCTTCAACGCGCACGTCGCCAATGGCGGCAAGGTCGAACCCGGCGACTGGATGCCGGAGGGGTACCGCCAAGCGGTGCTGAAGTTCGTCGAGATGCACGCGAACAGCGAGCTCATGGGCGTGCTGCCGGAGCGCGAGTGGATCATGCGCGCCCCTTCCTTGAAGCGCAAACTCGCCCTCACCGCGAAGGTGCAGGACGAGGTCGGTCACGCGCAACTGCTCTACCGCGTTGCGGAGGACCTTGGCAAGCCGCGCGAGGCGATGCTGGCCGATCTGCTCGCGGGCAGGACGAAGTTTCACAACGTCTTCCACTACCCAACGAAGACGTGGGCCGATGTCGGCGTGATCGCGTGGCTCGTGGACGCCGCCGCGATTGTCGCGCAGCAGGCGCTCCGGGAGTCCTCGTACGCGCCGTACGCCCGCACGATGAAGAAGATTTGCTGGGAAGAGTCCGTCCACATCATCCATGGGCGCGACGTGCTCCTCTCGCTCCTCAATGGTACGGAGAAACAGCGCGCGATGGTGCAGGAGGCATTAGACCGCTGGTGGGGGCCGCTGATGCAGATGCACGGCCCGCCGACTGACCCGACGAAGGATCGCGACCTCGCGTGGCGCATCAAGAACAAATCGAACGACGAACTCAGGCAGGAATTCCTCGGCATCTACGTCCCGCGCATCCTCGAACTCGGCCTGACGCTGCCGGACCCGGCGTTGCGCTACGACGAGGCGACGGCCCGCTGGCAGTACACCGAGCCAGACTGGAAGGAACTCTACGCCGTCGTCACCGGCCACGGCCCGATGTCGCAGGAACGGCTCGCCTTCCGGCAGATCAACCACGACCAGACGCAGTGGGTGCGCGACGCCATCCTCGCCGCTCCCCGCGCCGCCGCATAGGAATACGTTGAACCGCGAAAGCGCGAAGGACGCGACGACGGGATGAGAAAAAGAATAAATATGAATACTCATTGCTCTTTTCGTTCCTTTGTGCCTCTTCGCGCCCTTCGCGCTTTCGCGGTTCAATTCTCTCAGGAGTTTTCTCATGGACGTGTATGAGGTGTTTCGGCAGGAGCGAGAGGGGGAGCCGATGCGGCACGCGGGGAATGTCCTCGCGCCGGATCGCGAGCTTGCGACGCACTACGCGCGGGAGTTCTACAGCCGTCGGCAGGAGAGCATCCGGCTCTGGGTCGTGCCGCGCGCCGCGATCGAGCAGATCGACGATCTCGACCTGCTCCAACCGCCGCTCGACCGCTCCTTCAAGAAGCCCGCCGGGTACGCCTTCAAGGAGAAATTGGAAGCGGCGCGAGCGCGAGCGCGAGCGGGGATGAGTTGAACAGTACTGAGTACTGAGTGCTGAACCGGGAATGGTGACAGCCTATCCTGGCCACATATCGCTGCAAGGACAAGGAAAAGAAGTGATAGGGTCAGCAGCACGAACTGATAGCCGAGAGAAGCCAAACACTCAGCACTTCAACGACGCGTTAGCGGAGTTGCTCCTGACGTTGGCGGATGACGAGTTCGTGCTTGGATACTGGGATTCGGAGTGGACGGGCATCGCGCCGATGCTGGAAGAGGATGTCGCCTTCTCGTCGCTCGCGCAGGATGAGATCGGCCACGCGCGCGTGCTCTACGAACTGCTCGCGGAGGTGACGGGCGACACCGCCGATCACATCGCCTACGGTCGCCAGCCGGGGGAATACCGGCACGCGCGCCTGCTCGACCACCCACGTACGGATTGGGCCTTCAGCATCGCCCGCCGCTTCCTCTACGACACGGCGGATGCCGTCCGACTCACCGCGCTGGCAGGGTCGTCGTACGTGCCGCTGGCGGGGATTGTCACGAAGATTCGCCGCGAGGAGACGTACCACCGGATGCACATGGAAGCGTGGGTGACGCGGCTCGCGGAGGCGGGCGGCGAGGCGCACCGGCGGCTCTCGGACGCGCTGACTATGCTCTGGCCGGACGCGCTCGCGCTCTTCACGCCGCTCGACGGCGAGGACGCGCTGCTGGGCGCGGGCATCCTCCCCAAGCCGCTGATGGCGATTCAGGAGACGTGGCTCGGTACTATCGAGCCGACGATGCAGTCGCTCGGTCTGCCGTTCCCGTTCACATTCCGCGAGACGGGCGGTGGGCGATACGCACCAACCTTCCCGTCCCGCATGGACGACGGCCGTACCGCGCACGGCGACGACTTCCGCTGGCTCTGGAATGAATTCACGATGGTCTACCGTGAGGAGCCGGACGGGGCCTGGTAGTGAGGGTGACGAGAACTGAGTACTCAGTGTGGGAAATACACTGTAATGGCGGCAGCGAGGCATCAACACCTGAGCGAAGCAAGGAATAAATGGAATGCCTGCGAGTGATCCAAACAAAATCGAGGAAACCAACTCAGGACTCAGGACTCAGTACTCGTCACTCTCCGAGGTGTGGGACGCGCTCGCGGAGGTGCCTGACCCGGAGATTCCGATGATCTCGGTCGTCGAGCTTGGTATCATCCGCGCGGTGGAGCGGGACAACGCGCATGTGCGCGTCGAGGTGATGCCGACCTTCGTCGCGTGCCCCGCGCTGGACATTATCCGCGAGACGATCCGCGCGCGTCTGGTCGGCTTCGCGCCGACGGTCGAGGTCGTCACCACGTTCGTGGAGCCGTGGACAACCGAGCGGATCACGCCGGAAGGCCGCCGGAAACTGCGCGCCGGCGGCTTCGCTCCGCCCGTGCCGGGGGAGGACGAGGAGAACGTGCAGATGCTCCCGGTGCTGGCGGAATGCCCCTACTGCGGCTCCCACCACACCGCGATGGAAAACCCCTTCGGCCCGACCCTCTGCCGCGCCATCTACTACTGCCATGACTGCCATCAGCCGTTCGAGCAGTTCAAGGCGGTCTAACGCCGCAACGATCCTCGGAAAAGTATTGCGCCGCAGGTGATCGCTCGCTACGCTAACCGCTGCTCTTGCGGCGGTGTGCCTCATGTATGACAATGTAATACATCTGGGGAGGTGGCGGTGGCGCGTGTGGACCGGTTGGTCTGGGATGACTGGAATGAGGAGCATATCGCCCTCCATCATGTCGCTCCTCGTGAAGTTGAAGAGATCGTGGACAATCGCCCATTCATTACGCGGGGCTGGAATAACCGGTATCGACTGATTGGTCAGACGGAATCCGGGCGATTGCTCACTGCTTTTGTCGCACCGCGTGGCGGCGGAGAAGCATACGTCATAACCGCGCGGGATGTGCGATGCGAGAAGAGCAGCGGGTGTATCAACGCCGCTAATAAGGAGACGAAATGGCAATACATGTCAAGGCGAAGAAACAGAGCCCGGATTTCGCGTCCATCGAGGAAGAGGCGGAATTTTGGGACACGCACGACTCCACGGAACACGAGCATGAATTCGAGCCTGTCGATGTGACACTCGAACATCCAATCAAGTCTACCTCTATGCTCTCGATCCGGCTCGATAAAGAGACGTTCGACGCGCTGCGGGCAATCGCGAAGCCGAAGGGATTGGGCGCATCGACGCTGGCACGGATGTGGATTCTGGAGGAGCTGGCGCGCGTGCGCAAGAATGAGAATGAGGGGGAGGCCCGGTGAAGATCACGAAGATCGAGACGATCCATGTGGAAGACTACCCGCAGATCCTCTTCGTCGCGGTGCACACGGACGAGGGGTTGGTCGGCTACGGCGACACGTTCTATATGACGGACGCGCTGCGGGGGTATATCCACCAGTTCGCCGCGCCGATGCTCCTCGGGCACGATGCGGGCGCGATTGAGTTGCACTGGCGCAGGCTGTACGAGGTGATCGCGCACGTCGCGGGGAAGGGCGCGGAGATTCGCGGGTTGTCGGCGATCGACGTGGCGCTGTGGGACATTCTCGGTCAGGCGGCGGGGATGCCCGTCTGGCAACTGCTCGGCGGCGCCGCGCGGGATCGGATCAAGACGTATAACACCTGCGGTGGCCCGACGTACGGCCGCCCGACGCGCGGCGGCACCGGCTACGGCACGGACACTGGCAGCGAGGGCAAGTACGAGGACCTGATTGCCTTCATGACCCGCGCGGACGAACTGGCGCTCGATCTCCTCGGCGATGGCATCACCGGCATGAAGATCTGGCCCTTCGACTATATCGCCCACGCGCCGGGCAGGTACGACGACTGGCGCACCTTCCGGGGATCGTTCGATCCCAACCTTCGCACGCTCGGCGGCCAGCGGATCGACAACGTGGACCTCGACCGCGCGCTGGAGCCGTTCCGCAAAATCCGCAGCGCGGTCGGCAACAAGATGGAGATCATGGTCGAGGGGCACGGCTTCTGGTCACTCCCGGCGGCAAAGAAGATCGCGCACGCATTGGAGGAATTCGAGCCGTACTGGCTCGAAGACTTCATGCGCGCGGACGACATCGGCGCGCTGGCCGAGTTGCAGCGGAGCACGACGACCCCACTGCTCGTCAGCGAGTACCTGACGACGCGCTACGAGTACAAGCCGGTGCTGGAGCAGCGTGCGGCGGACATCATTATGATCGATCCGACGTGGGCGGGCGGCATCACCGAAAGCAAGAAGATCGCGACGATGGCCGAGACGTACAAGCGCCCCGTCGCGATGCACGACTGCACTGGCCCCTTCACGCTCTTCGCCGGGGTGCATCTGGCGATTAACGCGACGAACGCGGTCTATCAGGAGTCATTGCGGTCGTACCTGCGCGTCACATACCCGAACCTCGTCACCGAGATCGTGCGGGTGGAGGATGGCCACATCCTCGCGCCGACTGCGCCCGGCATCGGCACGACGCTCCTGCCCGAAGTCCGCGAGCGGCCCGACGTGACGGTGGTGGAGTCAACGCTGTAGTCAATCAATTTATGCGGTTGTGCCATCCGGATCACCGAAACGGAATGCGCGGTCCGGCTGTACCAATGTGATGAAGGCACGTGTTTCCGCAGGGAGTTTATCGAGGAAGAGCGCCAGCGCGTGGGAGTCCGCCTGATCGAAGGGGGGCGACGGCGGCACGGGTGTCGCTCGTGCCCTTCGTCGACCGCCAAATTTCTCTGGCGGGCGGGCGCGTGATCTCGCGACCCAGGAAGTAGCACGGGACATTTACTCGCTTGGCTCAAGACGTAAGATGCTGAAAAAGAACGGCGAGCGCCGCTGCCGCGAGCACCGCCGCGATGACGACGAGAAGCACGATCAGCGCGGCGATCGCAATTCTCGTGCGCGCAGAGTGGTGGGTCGGTCTGACAGTAGGCCGGTTTGGGTCGTTCATGCCGGGCTTCTATACTGGCGTGTTTCCGCGATGAATCCGCCTTCGAGCCATTCCCGCAGCGCGTCGAGGAAGGGGACGGCGTCGCCCTCGTCGCAGAGACGGGCGTCGTACGTCAAGCCGATGGTGGCAACGGAGCGAATCACGAGCGCCCCGTCGACGACCACCGGTACCGCACGCACGCCGTCCACGCTGAGGATGGCGGACTGCCCCGGCGGGATGATCGGCGCGGAGCGGAGAGTGCCGAAGGGGCCAGGGTTCGTCACGGTGATCGTGCCGCCCTGGATATCCGTGATGATGAGGCGGCTACCACGCGCCGCAGTAATGACGCGATGCAAGGCGCGCGCCAGCCCAACGAGCGAGAAGTCCTCCGCGTGATGGATGATGGGCACGTGCAGCCCGTCATCCGTCGAAACCGCGACGCCGATGTTGAGCGCGGCTCGTGTCTCCGGCCCCTCCGCTAGCCAGCGGCTGTTGACGCACGGATATCGCCGCGCCGCCACGACCATCCCGCGCAGAATGAATGGCATGTACGTCAGCGGCACGCGCTGCTCCGCCTCGAACGCCGCGCGCATCGCCGCCCGCGCGCCGATCAGCGCGGTCCAATCCGCAGTGATATACACCCGCTCCATCGGTGCTTCGCGGACGGTGCGCGTCAAATTCTCCGCCGTCATGCGCCGGATGCGTGAGATCGGGATGAGATCTCCGGAGGGCTGAGGGACGCCCTTTCCGGCTTCCGGCTTCCGGCTTCTCGTCTCACTGCTCGCGCGAAGCATGTCATCGCGGGTGACGCGCCCATCGCGGCCCGTGCCGGTGACGGTCGTGGGGTCGATGCCGAGTTGCGCGATGAGCGCCCGGACGGCAGGCGAATACCAGACGCGCTCCGGCTGCATTGTCGCGCTCATCACCACACCCTTTCAACGAACCACATCTGCGTCGTCCGGGCAGATGTGGTTCATCCCCGGTTAGCCCTCTGCCGTACCGCCGTGCTTCCCCACGAAGGCGTCGATCAACCTGCGGGCGATGCTGATGCTCGGGGGGATACGCGGCAGGCTGTCGCGGCGGAACCATGCGGCTTCCGCGACCTCGGTTGGATCGACGCAGATTTCGCCGCTGTCGTGCGTGGCGGTGAAGCCGACCATCAGCGAGTTCGGAAAGGGCCACGACTGGCTGCCGAAGTACGTGATGTCCTTCACCTCGATGCTGACCTCTTCGCGCAACTCCCGCCGCACCGTTTCTTCGAGCGATTCGCCCGCCTCGACGAAGCCCGCGAGCACGCTGTAGAAGGCGGCGGGGAAGTTGGCGTTGCGCGCCAGCAGCAGTTCGTCGCCCCGCTCGACGGCGACGATCACCGCCGGGGCGATGCGCGGGTAGTTGACGAGGCCGCACTCCGGGCACTGCGTCGCGCGGTCAACGGCGTGGTAGACCGTGTGCGCCCCGCAGTGGCCGCAGAACCGGTGCGTGCGATCCCACGCGATGATCTGCACCGCCCGCCCGGCGAGGAAGAAGAGATCGTCCGGCAACCGCCCGTAGAGCGCGCGCAGCCCCTCAAAGTGTGCACCCGGCGGCGGTTCGGCGCCCTTCTCGACCTCCACGGCGAAGCAATCCTGCCCATCGAGCGTGCCGAGATATTGCCGTCGCACGGGCGCGATGCCGAGCGTCGCGAGGTCCTCGGCCTCCGGTAGGTCGGCCCCCGTCTCTGTCTCCCGCACCAGTAGATCGTTTCCCCGAAAGACCCACCACCACACCGGGCCCGACCGCTGCTTCGGTGGCTTAATCCCGGGAACGAATGTTCGTTCCATCATTCCTCCTCAGTAGAAGGTAGACAGTAAACGATAGTCAGAAAGGACACCAGATTCCGGATCACTGACTACCGGCTACTGACTACTGTCTACTCCGTAGTATGCCCGCATCGGCGGAAGCGAGCAAACGACACGGCGCGAGGGGAGCGCAGCGTCGCTGGCTACCTGTTGGTATCGCGTTTGCGATGGCGAAAGGCAAGCCGCTCCTGTATCTCTGCGATTGGCATGGGATAGAGGACGTGAAGCGGTGGTATGAGGAGGTACAGGATGGCATCGCAGATTCTCGCGGGGACAGCCGCCGGTGCGGTCGGCACGGTGGCCCTCGATATGGCCACGTATGCGGACATGCTGCTGCGCGGTCGCCCGTCCAGCGGCACCCCCGCGAAACTGGCCGGAGTACTCGCCGATAAAGTCGGCGTTGATCTCGCGACCGGGGAGGGGGACGAGGCGAAGAAGACCGAGGAAAGCCGCCAGAGCGGGCTAGGTGCGCTCCTCGGGTACGTGACGGGGCTTGGTGTGGCGGCGGTGTACGGCACATTGCGGCCCCACATGCGCGGCGTTCCGTGGCCGGTCGCCGGTGTCGCGCTCGGTCTCGCCGCGATGGCGGCCAGCGACGTGCCGATCGGCGTCTCGGGCGTGAGCGACCCGTCTACCTGGGCGCCCGAGGATTGGGCCACCGATCTTATCCCCCACCTCATCTATGGGCTGGTGACGGCGGCGGCGTACGATTCCTTCGCAACGTAGCGTAAGCTTTCAGTCCGCAGCGGGCTGATCGTAGGCGTCTGTCTCGAGCATCTCTTCGAGTTCGGTGATCGGGTCCGCGACGGTGGAACGCTGCGACAGACGGACGATCAGCGCGAGGCCGACGACGACCTCCGCCGCCGCGATGGTAATGACGAAGAGGGCGATGATCTGCCCCTCCAGGTTGCCCCAGCGGCGTGCGTAGGCGGTTAGCGCGACATTCGCCGCGTTAAACATCAGTTCCACGGCCATGAAGAGCGTCAGCGGCGTGCGCCTCGACAGCACGCCGTACAACCCCGTCGCAAAGAGGAACGCACTGAGCAGGACATACCCATTCGTCGGCAGCATCAGCAGCTCCTCTCCGGACTTTGAACCGCGAAGGCGCGAAGGACGCGAAGGAATACAGAAGAAAGAGAAATATTGACTCTCTCAACCTCCTCTCTTCCCCTCTTCGTGTCCTTCGCGCCTTCGCGGTTCATAAGCATTCCTTAGCGTTCGTGGCGGCTGAGCATCACCGCACCAACGGTGGCGGCGAGCAGTAGGGCCGAGACGACTTCGAGCGGGAAGAGGTAGCCGGAAAAGAGCGCCGTGCCCACTGCCTCGACGCTTGCCGGGACCGTCGGCGCGGTCTTCGGTAAGGTTGCTTGCAGCACCGCCGCAACGATGATAAGGAGCGCCGCAATGCCCAATCCGAGCGCCATGCCGCGCTCGCCGAACATCTTGCCCCGGCTTTCTTCGAGGTCCGGCCCCAACAGCGTGAGGATGAAGAGGAAGAGCACCATGATGCCGCCCGCGTAGAGCAGCAGTTGCGCCACCGCGAGGAACTCCGCGCTCATCGAGAGGTAGAGCAGCGCGAGGCACGCCGTATTGAGCACGAGCGTCAGCGCGACATGCACCGGATTACGGAGCGTCACGACACCAACCGCCGTCACGGCGGCGATCGCGGCAACGATCCAGAAAACGACCGTCATCTCGGAACGCTCCCTCCCGCATCAGAGATCAAGCAACAACCGCAATCGATCGTCGATCAACGTCATTGTCTCTGGGGAAATGACTCCCCAACGTTGATGGAACCGTCCGACGGTAACCGACCGCATGTCTTCACATTTGCGAAACTTCGCTGACGTATACCCCCATCGGGGGAATCAATCGCAACATGCCAGGGAAGGCTCCGCTCTCGCTTCGTGATCGGTACAACGATAGTCAGCCGCGCTCGTCCGTGGTTGAACTTATTGGCGCGGATCACGACGACCGGACGTGTGCCGCCTTGCTCGTTCTCACGTACCGGATCGAGCGTCGCAAGCCAGACCTCGCCGCGTGAGGGCTTCGGCGTCAATGTCGTACTCAAAATTCGTACTCGTCGTCTTCCAGGTCATCCATTAATGTGCAATCCCAAAGGGCGCGTTCCGCTTCCTCTTCCGCCCATTCTTCCGGCGTCATTGCTGCGTAGATTTCGTCTGCACGCGCGAACATCCGGTCGCGTCGGTATCGCTCCAACGCGCGTGAGAGGACCGTTTGCATGGACTCATGCTCTTCTTCGGCAAGTTCGCGAAGTTTTCCTCGCATTTCTTCCGTGATTCGCACTGTTGCACTGACCATGATAAATCCCCGATGTCTACAGATTTGTAGACAAATAGTCTACCATAATGCGGCTCCTACTCCCCAGCATCCACCTGCTTGCGTGGGTCCGGCTCGTTCGGCGCGAGCAGGAGCATCTCCTTCGTGTAGATGAAATCGTCCCGGTCGGTGTCCGCCAGTTCGTACCACGGGCCGAGGACGACCGCGTCCACGGGACACGCCTCCTCGCAGTAGCCGCAGAAGATGCAGCGGATCATGTTGATCTCGTACCGCCCGGCGTACCGCTGCCCGTGCGAGACCGGGTTGTCCGGGTCGTTCTCCTCCGCCTGGACATAGATCGCCTGCGAGGGGCAGGCGGCAGCGCAGAGTTCGCAGCCGATGCACCGCTCAGTCATGTCCTCGTTGCGCAGGAGCAGGTGCCGCCCGTGGAAGCGGGCCGCGACCTCCCGATGCTCCTCCGGGTAGGAGACCGTCTCCGGCTTCCGCACGAAGTTGCGGAGCGTCGTGCCCATCCCCTGCGCCAACCCGGCGACATCCCCGAACGGGTTCGATTTCTTCTCGCGTGCCATAAATCCCCCATCGGAGTAACGAGTAACGAGCGGTATTTGATTCAGCCCCTCGTTACTCGTTACTCAAAGACCCCCACAATCACCGCAGTGACGATCAAGTTCAGGAGCGACAGGGGCAGGAGGATATCCCACCCGAGGCGCATCAAACGATCATAGCGGATGCGCGGCAGGGTCGCGCGCACCCAGACGAAGAGGAAGATGAAGATCGCCATCTTGATGAGGAACCAGAGCGGCCCCGCGAGGAACGGCCCCTTCCAGCCGCCGAGGAAGCAGATCGTCGCGATGGCGCTCACGGTCAGCATATTGACGTACTCGCCGAGGAAGTAGAGCGACCAGCGGAACCCCGCGTACTCCGTCAGGTATCCAGCGACGAGTTCCGTCTCCGCCTCCGGCAGATCGAAGGGCGCGCGATTCACCTCCGCGACCGCGCTGATCAGGTAGATCACGAAGGCGACGGGCAGCACGACGATGTATGGGATGGGCGATTGCCCGGCGACGATCCCGCTCAACCGCGCTGTGCCCGCGAGGAGCAGCACGCTCGCCAGCGCGAGGCCGAGCGGCAGTTCGTACGAGATGATCTGCGCCGTCGATCGCAGGCTGCCGAGGAGGGAATACTTGCTGCCGGATCCCCAGCCGCCGAGCACGATGCCGTAGACGCCGAGCGAGCTGAAGGCGATCAGGATGAGCAGGCCGACGTTGACATCCGCCAGCACGAGCGGGATGCGGTGCCCGCCGACGGAAAAGTACGTGCCAATCGGGATTAATGCCATGCCCGCAATCGCGAGCGTCACCGAGATGATCGGTGCGATGCGGTAGACGATCCGGTCCGCGCCCATCGGCGTGAACTCGCCCTTAAAGACGAGTTTCACCGCGTCCGCGAGCGGCTGGAGAAAGCCGAATGGCCCCACGCGGTTCGGGCCACGCCGGATCTGGAACCGCGCGATCAGCCGCCGCTCGATCAGGGTCATGTACGCCGCCGCCGTCAGCCCGATGAACAAGACGACGACCGCGCCCGCGAGCGCCTGGAGGAAACCCGTGATGTTCAATCCGCGACCTCCCGCTCAATTGTCTGGATGCGCGGCGGCGTCACGCCGTCCAACTCGGCATCGGTGACGTGCGCATACGCGGGGACGACCTGCTGGATCGCCTCCCACACCTGCTCCGGCGCGGAGATCGGCATTGGTTGGCCAAGCGCGCGGGCCAGTTCCTTCACAGCGAACCATGCCGGTTCTGCCGTGCCAGGGAGCGCCGCGCCGCGTCGCAGCCGCTGCACGCGCCCGGCGAGGTTCGTCAGCGTGCCGTCCTCCTCCGTCGCGACCGCGATCGGGAGCACGACATCCGCCTGCTGCGCCGCCGCGTTCATATGACTGGCGAAGACGATCAACGTCTCCGCGCGGTCAACGGGCGGCTCACCACCGAGGACGATCAAGCCGCGCCCGCCCGCCGCGCCACCGAGCGTGGCGAGCGCGTCGGTCTTGCCTGATGGGAGGATGCCAAGGTCGAGCGCGCCGCGCCCGTTCGCTGTGCTGACGATGGGGCCGCCCGACGCCGGGAGCAGCGCCGCCATCGCCGCCATGACCGAGGGATCCGCCAGCAGGGCGGGGTCAACAAGTAGCATCCGCTTCGCCGCCGCCTTCCACTGCTCCGCGAGCAGCAGCAGATCGACCGGCAGGACGCCCGCGACACCGGCGGGCAGGTCGTCGCCGCGCACCGCATCGGCGAGCGCCTTGAGCACGTCCCCCTCGCCCCGCGTGGTGGGCTGCACCCATGTCGTCGCCTCGGCGGTCAGGCCGGTCGGATTGGCGTGGATGAGCGCGAGTTTCGCGCCCCGCTGCGCCGCCTTTCGCAGCCGTAGATGAAGCACCGGCACTTCGGCAATCGGGTCAACGCCGACAAGCAGGATCATCTCCGCGTCGTCGATCGCCGCGATGTCGCCGGTAAAGGCGAGATCGTTGCGCGCGGCGAGTGGCGCGCGGGGGTAGTGATCGACATTGCCGGTACCGATGACCTCGCGCATCAGGCGGTTGAAGAGGAACAACGCCTCGTTCGGCACGGAGGGGCTGGCGATGCCGCCGATGGCGTCCGCGCCGTGGGTGGCGCGGATCGCGATTAGGTGGTTCGCCGCCTCGGTCAGCGCCTCGGCCCACGTCGCGGGGACGAGCGCGTCGCCGCGCCGGAGCAGCGGCGTCGTCACCCGCTCCTCGCGCGTCGCGCCGACCTGCCCGAAGCGCCCGTAGTCGCAGAGCCAGCCGTTATCCACCGCCGGGTTGTCGCGGCTGCTCATCCGCAGCAGGTTGCCGTCCCGCGCGGAGAGGGTGACGTTGCACCCCATCGCGCAGCCGCCGCAGACGCTCGCCGTCAGGTCGAGGTCCCAAGGGCGCGCCTGGAAGCGGTACTGCCGGCTCGTCAGCGCGCCGACGGGGCAGAGTTCAATCGTGTTGCCGGAGAAGATCGAGTCGAACGACTGCCCCTCCGCCACGCCGATCTCGCTGTGATCCGCGCGATCGAGCACAACGAGGCTCGGGTCGCCCGCGATCTCGTCCTGGAAGCGCGTGCAGCGCAGGCACATGATGCACCGCTCGCGGTCGAGCACGATGCGGTCGGAGAGCGGGTACCGCTTGGCGAGGTGCCGCTTCTCCTCGCGGAACCGGCTCGTGCCGAGGCCCCACGCGAAGGTAATGTTCTGCAGTGGGCACTCGCCGCCCTTGTCGCAGATCGGGCAGTCGAGCGGGTGGTTCGCCAGCATGAACTCCAGCACGGACTCGCGCCCGCTGCGCGCGAGCGCGTTCTGCGTGTTAATCACCATCCCCGGCGCCACGGGCGTCGTGCACGCCGTCTGGAGGCGCGGCGTCGGTTCGATCTGCACGAGACAGATGCGGCACGCGCCCACCGGCGTCAGCTTCGGGTGATAGCAGAAGACCGGGACATCGACCCCCGCCACCTTCGCCGCCTCGACGATCAGCGTCCCCTTCGGCACCGCCACCGCCACGCCGTCAATCGTCAGTTCCACCAACTCTTCAGCCATCTAAACCTCCGAGCATTGAACCGCGAATACTGCCCAGAGGGCGCCCGGAAGGACGCGAAGGGGGGAAGAGAGTCTCAGGGATTCGATAGAACGACACGTTTGATTCCCTCTCGCAGCACGACGACATTGAAGTTAATGAGCAATCCAACCAGGTGCCTGGTTGCCTTCAGATACGAAAGGACTTGCGCGGTGGGATCGGCGCAAGGACCTCTACAGCCTTTAGTTCAACTACGAGCGCATCATCGACAAGAATATCCATCGTGCCCGAACCGACCGAATGCCCCTTGTACCGAATCCCGACATCGGCCTGTCGCCTGAAGCCTATCCCTCGTATACCGAGTTCTACACAGAGAGATTCCTCATAAATGGATTCGAGATAGCCCGGGCCGAGCGCACGATGCACCTCGATTGCCGCACCAATGACCGCCTGAATGAGTCGCTCTAACGCCTCATCTTGCGTCCCGTTCCTCATTTGTGTGCCAGCAGCGCGAATCATCTCTTCTTCTTTCCCGCCTTCGCGTCCTTCCGGGCGCCCTCTGGGCAGTATTCGCGGTTCAAAGTCTCTCAGAATGGGATGCAGCCATCGGGGCAGTGGCCGGTGGCGTTGTGGGCGTCGAAGTCGGCACGGAAGTGCTTCATCGCGGACATGAGAGGGGCCGCCGCCGAGTCACCCAGCAGGCAGAGGGAGCGGCCAGGGATTTTGCTCGCGAGGTCGTTGACCAAAAACAAGTCTGCGTCCGTGCCACCGTCGCCGGTCACGCGCTCGAGAATTTTCAGCATCCAGATCGTGCCCTCGCGGCAGGGTGTGCATTTGCCGCACGACTCGTGCTGGTAGAACTCGATGAAGCGCGTCGTGGCGCAGGCCATGCAGACCGTCTCGTCGAGGATGATCACCGCGCCGGAGCCGAGCATGGAGCCTGCCGCGCGGCAACTGTCGAAGTCCATCGCCATCTCCATCACGTCCCGCCCGTCGGGGAGGATCGGGGGGAGGATCGCCGCCGAGCTGCCGCCGGGGATGACCGCCTTCAGCTTGCGCCCGTCGCGCATCCCGCCGCCGTGCTCGACCAACTCGCGCAGCGTGATGCCGAGCGGCAGTTCGTAGTTGCCGGGGCGGTTGACGGAGCCGGAGAGCGAGAAGATTTTCGGCCCGCTGTTCGGCGCGGCACCGATACCAGCGTACCACTCCGCGCCGTTCTTCAGCACGAACGGCACGTTCGCCAGCGTTTCCGCGTTGTTAATCACCGTCGGTCGCCCGTACAGCCCGACGACGGCGGGGAAGGGCGGGCGGGAGCGGGGCATCGGGCGCTTGCCTTCGAGCGATTCCAGGAGCGCGGTCTCCTCGCCGCAGATGTACGCGCCCGCGCCCCGGTAGACGGTGACGTTGAGATCGATGCCCTTGCCAAAGATGTCGGCGCCGAGGAAACCCGCCGCCTCCGCCTCGCGGATCGCCTCATTCAGGCGGATGGCGGGCAGGCCGAACTCGCCCCGGCAGTAGATGAACGAGTGCGTCGCGCCGATGGCGTACGAGGCGATCATCACGCCTTCGAGGACGATGTGCGGGTCCCACTCCATGATGGCGCGGTTGTTGAACGTGCCTGGCTCGCTCTCGTCCGCATTGCAGCAGACGTACTTCGGGCCGGGAATGTTCGGGACGAAGCTCCACTTCGTGCCAGTGGAGAAGCCCGCGCCGCCCCGCCCGCGCAGGTTGGAGCGCTTCACCTCGTCCGTCACCTCGGCGGCCGACATCTCGGTGACGGCGCGCCGCCACCCCGTATAGCCGCCCCGGCTCAGGTAGTCCTCAAGCGTCCACGCGCCCTCCCGACCGACCGACGCGGTCAGGAATGGCTCGAACGGCGTCATAATCTTTGTCTCTTCCGCAACGGAGGCCATTGGTCTTCCTACCCCCCGCCCCCTCCCTCGAAGGGAAGGGGTGACTCTATCTGGGCATCGTACCCGGTGAATTACTCTCCTGCTCTATCCCAGAGGGCGCACCGACCGCACCCGCCCTCCCCCTTCCCCACGCCGAGTGACGGAAGGGGGCCGGGGGTTAGACCCGCTCCCGCAATTCCCTCACCAACGCGACGACCTTCTCATCGGTCATCTTCTCGTGATAGTCCGTGTTGACGCGGAGGGCGGGCGCGCCGCCGCACGCGGCGAGGCACTCGACCGTCCGCAGGAGCGTCACCGCACCGTCCGGAGTCGTCTCGCCCGCCTGAATGCCGAGTTCCTCCTCAAGTCGTGCGAGCAGATTTTTGCTGCCCCACAGGGCGCACGAGAGGTTGTCGCAAACCTCGATCACATCCCGCCCGACCGGCTCGGTGAAGAACATCGTGTAGAAGGTGGCGAGGCTGCGGATATGGTGCGGCGAGACGCCGAGCAGGGCGGCGACCTCGTTGCTTGCCTCAACCGGTACGTAGCCGACCTCATCCTGCGCCAGCCGGAGCGCGTCGAGGATCGCGGACTGCACCTGCGGATACTTCGTCTTCAGTGTGACGATTGCCTCCCGCGTCTCATTACTTAGGACGTGCGTCTCCGTCTTATCCTCTCCCACCCGTGGCGGGAACGGGACGCGCGGGTTCGGTTCGATCATCGGTCCACCTCGCCCATCACAGGGTCGAGGCTGCCGATGATCGCGACGAGATCGGCCACGAAGCCACCCCGCGCGCATGGCCCCATCGCCTGCAACGACGCGAACGAGGGGGCGCGGAAGTGACAGCGGTACGGCTTGCCCGTGCCGTCCGACAGGAGATAGACGCCGAACTCGCCGCGCGGCGACTCGATGCACTGGTACACCTCGCCGATGGGCGGCTTGTACCCCTCCGTCACCAGTTTGAAGTGGTGGATGAGCGCCTCCATGCTCCGCTTGATCTCCTCGCGCGGCGGGAAGGCGATCTTGCGGTCCGCCGTGAGCACCGGACCGTCGGGGAGGCGGTCGAGCGCCTGTCGCGCGATCTTGACGCTCTCGCGCATCTCCGCGACGCGCACGAGGTAGCGGGCGTAGACATCGCCCTCCGTCCGCACCGGCACCGCGAACTGGTACTGGTCATAGTCCGCGTACGGGTCGTCCCGCCGCAGGTCCCAGTCGATCCCGCTCCCCCGCGCGCTCGCGCCCGTCACGCCGAGGGCGATGGCCTGCTCGGCGGTGATGACGCCGACGCCGACGGTGCGCTCGCGGAAGAGTTCGTTGTTCGTCAGGAGCGATTCGTACTCGCTAATGCGCGCGGGCATGATCTTCAGGAGGTCATCACATTTGCGCAGGAACTTCTTCGTCAGGTCGTTCTGCAGCCCGCCGGGGCGGATGAAACTGGTCATCATCCGCGCGCCGGAGACCTCCTCGAACAAGTCCAGCAGCAACTCGCGCTCGCGGAAGCAGTAGAGGAAGGTGCTGAGGGAGCCGAGGTCGATCGCCTGCGTGCCGAGCCAGACGAGGTGGCTACCGAGCCGCCCCAACTCCGCGAGCAGGATGCGCGCCACCTTCGCCCGCTCAGGAATCTCCACCTCCATCAGCCGCTCGACCGCGAGGGCGTAGGCGAGATTCATGTTGAGCGGCGCGAGGTAGTCAATCCGGTCAGTGAGCGTCACGCACTGCCAGTACGTCTTGCCCTCGGCGGTCTTCTCGATGCCGGTGTGGAGGTAGCCGATCTCCGGCTGACAGTCGATCACCGTCTCGCCGTCCAGTTCGAGCACGAGCCGGAGGACGCCGTGCGTGCTGGGGTGCTGCGGCCCCATGTTCACCTTCATCCGGCCGGGGGAAGAAGCCGGGGGCGGGAAGTCAGAACCCAGAACGTCCGCGCCTAATTCCGCAGTGGTGGGGGCGCTCACCTGGCTCCCAGTCTCCGGCTTCCGGCTTCCGGCTTCCGGCTTCTGCATACTACGCATCTACTTTCCTCCGCTTGCCGCTGATTGCTGCGGTGGTGTGGGAGAACTCGACCGGCTCGCCACCGATGCCCACGTCCTTGCGGAGCGGGTGGCCGACCCATTCCTCGGCGAGCATGATGCGCCGGAGATCGGGGTGGCCCGCGAAGGTGATCCCGAACAGATCGTAGATTTCCCGCTCGAAGAAGTTCGCGGCGGGCCAGATACCGGTGACGGACGGCACGACCGGATCATCCGCCGGGAGGAAGACCCGCAGACGCAGCCGCTCCGGTGCGGGCGGGCGCGTGGCGAGGTGGTAGACGACGCCGAATCGTGGCGTGCCCTTCACCGCCTGACCGGGCATCGCGACGGGGTAGCGCAGCGTGTCGATGCCGAGCACGCCGGAGAGGCGCACGAACCCCCACGCCTCCTTCAGCCAGGCGCAGGTAGCGAGCAGCGCGTCGGGCGTAATCGTCGCGGAGGCCTCGCCGCGCTCCTCGTCCCACGCGAGCAGGGCGTCCCCGCGCGTGGCGAGGGCATCGTGGAGCGCCGCGTCCGGCAGGGTCATGCCGCGCCCGCCTTGATGCGCTTCTGCAACTTGATGATCGAGTCCATCAACGCCTCCGGGCGGGGCGGGCAGCCGGGGACGTACATATCAACCGGCACGATCTGATCGACGCCCTGCACGATGGCGTAGTTGTTAAAAATGCCGCCGCAGGAGGCGCAGTCGCCCATCGCGATCACCCACTTCGGCTCCGGCATCTGGTCGTAGAGTTGCCGCATCACGGGGGCCATCTTCGTGGAGACGCGCCCCGCGACGATCATCAAGTCCGCCTGCCGGGGGGAGGCGCGGAAGACCTCCGCGCCGAAGCGCGACAGGTCATGCCGCGAGCCGCCCGTCGCCATCATCTCGATGGCGCAGCAGGCGAGGCCGAATGTGAGCGGCCAGAGCGAGTTGGAACGCCCCCAGTCCGCGAGGCGGGTGAGCATGACACCCGGTACGCCATCTTTGGTGTGTGCGCCCTGCGTTACTCCCATTCGAGACCTCCACGCTTGCGCGCATACCAATACCCAAAGAACAGGACGCCGAGGAAGACGAACATCTCCCCAAGCGCGAACAGCCCGAGTTTGCGGTACGTCACCGCCCACGGATAGACGAAGACCGCTTCGACATCGAACACGAGGAAGAGGAGCGCGACGCGGTAGTACCGCACTGGGAGCCGCTGGCGACCGGGCGCGGCAATCGGCTCCGCGACGCCGCTCTCGTACGGCAGGCTCGTACCCCGTCGCTTTGGGCCAAGCAGCGCCGAGACGCCGAGCACGACGACCGCGAAGAGGAACGCGATCCCCGCGAGCACGAGCAGACCGAGATAACTTGCTGGCACTGGCTTCTCCCGCAGTCTGGCACGATGCTCCCGCACGCCGCCGAGTCCGAACCATGCGCTCCTCGTATGATACTGCACAACCGATTGTTTGAAAATGCACAAGCGCGGACAACCAACCATCATCGTATGGTGCGCGGGGTGCCCGGACACCGCTGGCATGGGCTTTTCTGCCTGCGGGCTATGGCCGCATTCCGTTGTCAACGTTTAGGCGGCCTGCTCCACCGAGCGATTGCGCAAGGTGGCACGCTGCAGTAATCGCCCCCTAATCGGGCGGGATTGCTCGTCCGGGCGCGCGTGATGCCTCCCGCTCGGCGGGGTTTTCGTTGCCCGGAAGCTGCTCGCGTGCAGCCGCTCCCTGTCGCTCCCATTCGGCCTTCTCCAGCGCGTACTCGACCTCGTCCCCGTCCCAGACCTTCTGTGGCGCGTCGTCGTAGGGGAAGTGGGACGCGAAGTCCGCAGGGGTGGGGCGGAACGACCGCACCAGCGTCATGCCCGCCTTTTCCATCACCCGGCGGGAGCCGATATTGTCCTGGTAAGTCGAGGCGACGACGCGCCGCACGCCCAACTCGGTGAAGCCCTTGCGGATCAGCGCGCGCGACCCCTCGGTGCCGTACCCCTTGCCCCACGCCGCCTTGCGCAGCCGGTAGCCGAGTTCGGGTTCGTCGGCGGGGCCACCCTCCGGTGGGCGGAAGTGGAACCAGCCCAGGAATTCCCCGGTAGCCTTCTCGATGGCCGCCCAGAAGCCAAAGCCTTCATGACGCTCGTAGTAGCGGAGGTATGCAGGCAGGTAGTCGTTCTGGAGCACCGCGCGGGGTGTGGGCGGGCCGCCGGTGAGGAAGCGCATTACGTCGGGGTCGCTGTCGAGGTCAACCAGGTTCTCCAGATCGTCCTCAGTGAATTGACGCAGCAGCAGTCGTTCGGTTTCCAGGAAGACCTGCATCCCTCACCCCTTCCCACGGCAATGCAAACACGGCAGAATGGGCAGAATAGCCGACTCTGCGATCGACCGCAATCTGCTGCGCTTTTCGAAACGGAAGATTGTTTGAAAATGCACGAACTTGGTGCTATGCTCCCGCGCCAGTGGGCAGACACGGAGCAGTGAGTAACGACTGACGAGTGATGAGGTGCCAAAGCCGATCCCCTTGTTACTCGCTATTCGTTCCTTGTTACTTTTGACGTGTTCCTTCGCGGCGTGGGCGAAATCGCGATGCGGGGTGTGAAGCCGTGGTGAATCTGCTCTGGGTCGCGATCCTGCTGCCGCTCGTCGGGTGCGTCGTGCTCTCGCTCGCGGGGGAGCGGTTGGGTGCGCAGGCGATCGCGCTCGTCGGATGCGTCAGCGTCCTTGCGAGTTTCGCGCTGATCGCGATTGCCTTTACGGACCTGCTCAGCCTCGCGGCGGGTGAGCGGGCGCGGGTCTCCGGTGGTTGGAAATGGCTCGAACTCGGCGACTTCACGCTCCAGGCGCGCCTCCTGTTCGACCCGCTCGCCGCCCTCCTCGCGCTGATCGTGACGGGCGTTGGCGGGCTGATCCACATCTACGCGGCGGGGTACATGGAGGGCGAGCGGAGCTACGCGCGCTTCTTCGCTGAACTGAACGGCTTCATCGCGGCGATGCTCCTCCTGACGCTCGCGGACTCCATCCCACTGCTCGCGGTGGGATGGATCGGGGTCGGCATCGCCTCCGCGCTCCTGGTCGCCTTCTGGTACGACCGGCCCGGCACCATCGCCGCCGGGCGCAAGGCATTCATCTACAACATCGTCGGGGACATCGGGCTGATCGTCGCGATGGCGGTCTGCATCCATCAACTCCGCACGCTCGATATGGCGGCGATCAACGCGAACGCGGGCAATTTCTCCCACGGCGGGGCGATCGTCGTCGTGATCGGCTTGCTGCTTGCGGCGGGGGCGAAGTCGGCGCAGTTGCCGCTCTCCGGCTGGCTGCCGGATGCGATGGCCGGGCCGACGCCCGTCTCCGCGCTGATCCACGCGGCGACGATGGTCGCGGCGGGCATTTACCTGCTGATCCGCCTCTTCCCGGTGATCGACCGGAGCGACTTGACCGGCCTCGTCGCGGTGATCGGCGCGGCGACTGCGCTCTATGGCGGCCTCTGTGCGCTCGTGCAGCCGAACCTCAAGCGCGTCCTTGCGTACTCGACGGTCTCGCAACTCGGGCTGATGGTCTTCGCGATCGGGATGGACGCGACGGCGGTCGCCGCTTTCCACCTCGCGACGCACGCCGCGTTCAAGGCGGTGCTCTTCCTCGCTGCCGGTTCGGTCATCCACGCGCTGGACGGCGAGGAACTGCTCGACGGCATGGGCGGGCTGGCGCGGCGGCTGCCGCAGACGACGCTCGCCTTCCTGATCGGCGCGCTCGCGCTCGCCGGCACGCCGGGGCTGTCCGGCTTCTTCTCGAAGGACGCGATCGTCGATGTCGCGCACGAGCGCGGCGTGCTCCCGTACCTCGCTGCGCTCGCTATCTCCGCGCTGACGGCGGCCTACATCACGCGCGCCTTTGTCCGCACCTTCCTCGGCCCGGCGAACGGGGCGCACCTCCACCCGCCCGGCCCGGTGATGACCGTGCCGCAGTGGCTCCTCGCCGCCTTCGCGGTCGTCGCGGGGTATCTGCCCGTGCAACGCTTCCTCATCCCGCGCCTCGGCGGGGAGGAGCGGAGTGTCCATCTCGGCACGGCGGTCGTCAGCACGCTCGTTTCGCTCGTCGCGGCGCTCGTTACGTGGTGGCTTGTCGGCAGCCCGGCGCGGCGGCGGAGCCTACTGGAAGGCGGCGCGACGCTGCAACGCGGCTTGCTCGGCGGTTTGGGGCTGGACGCGCTCGTCCGCGCGGTGGTCGTGCGCCCGATCGTGACGCTCGCGGATTACGCGCAGGGCATGACTGCCTCCCCGGTGGCGGTTTCGGCAACCGAGGAGGACAGGGAAATTCGCGGCAGTGGGACCATCGCGGCGCTCGCGCCTCTCCGGCACGCGAACCTGCACCGCTACGTCGGCGGTCTCATCATCGGCACGCTCGCCGTCGCGTTGTACCTGATGATTCGGGGGGCGTGAACGGAGCGACGAGTAGCGAGTAGCGAGTAACGAGTAACGAGGAGGGACGGGTTACTCGTTACTCGTTACTCGCTACTGCCAAGGGGGGTATAGGTAATGTCCGTCCCGTACATGGCGCTTTCGCCGCTGATTGCGATTGGGGTCGCCGCGATCGCGCTCCTGATGCTCTCCGCACTCGCCCCGCGCCAGCGGAACCTCGCGGCGGCGCTCACCGTGATCGGGCTGCTCGCCGCGTGCGGGCTGCTGCTCTGGGGCTGGCGGGACGCGCGCACCGCCTTCGACGGGACGGTGACGGTCGATGCGCTCGCCATCGCGTTCGGCGTGCTCGGCCTCGCGACGGTGATCGTGACCGTGCTGCTCTCGGTGCCATTCGGGGCGAAGGAGCGGTGGGAGAGCGGCGACTACGAGGCGCTCCTGCTGTTCGCGGCGGGCGGGATGCTCGTGCTCGCGGTCGCCTCCGACCTCCTCGTGCTGATCCTCGGCATCGAACTGCTCGCGCTGCCGCTCTACCTGCTCGCCGGGTTCCCGCGCGGGCGGGAGTCCGCGCTGCGCTACTTCCTGCTCGGCGTCGTCGCGCTGGCGGTGCAGGTCTACGGCACCGCGCTCGTCTACGGCGCGGTCGGCTCGACGAAGTTTGGCGCAATCGCGGCGGTGGCGTCCGGCACGAACGGCAACGGCACGCTGCCCTTGCTGCTCGTCGGCCTCGCGCTCGTGCTGACGGGCCTCGGATTCAAACTCGGGCTCGTCCCCTTCCACCAGTGGGCGCCGGACGCCTACTACGGCGCGCCGACGCCGGTGCTCGTCGTGCTCGCGGTCGGGACGAAGGTGGCGGTGATCGCGGCGTTCGTCCGGCTGCTCTACGGGGCGGTGCCCGCGCTCCAATCGTACTGGGGTCCGATGGTCACGGCGGTCGCGCTCGTCACGGTGCTCGTCGGCAGTGTTGGCGTGCTCCTGCAGCGCGAGATGGGGCGGCTGATTGCGTACTCCGGCATCGCGCAGATCGGCCTCGTCGCGCTCGCGCTGGCGACGGGCAGCGGCGCAGGGGTGCGGGCGGCGTTCCTCGGCCTCGTCGCGTACGCGGCGGCGACGGGCGCGCTCGTGACGATCCTCGGGATGCTGCACCGGCAAGGGGGTGGCGACCGCACCCTGCCCGCGCTCGGCGGCCTGCTGACCGAGCGGCGCAGCGTCGCGTTCGCCCTCATCCTCGCGCTCCTCTCGCTCGGCGGCATCCCGCCGACGGCGGGGTTCACGGGGAAGCTCGCCCTGCTCACCGCCGCGCTGAACGGCGTTAACCCGTGGATCGTCTTCGTCGCCGCCCTCGCCAGCGTCGCGACGGTCGCCGCGTATGTCCGCGTCTTCCTCGCGACTCTCCAAGGCCGCGCCGATGCCCCCGCGATCGCCATCGAGGCGTCCCCGATCCTGATGGTCACGCTCGTCGCCGTGACGCTCGTGACGATCGTCGCCGGTGTCGCCCCGTGGGTGATCGGCTGGTCCGGCAAATTGCTCGGCGGTGGCGGCTTCTAGTGGCTTTCCCTCATGGAGCGCAAGAGGTACACTCCGGGCATGAGCAGACCCCTCCATCCGACGCCGCACCCCGATGTCAACGCGGTGCTGCATGATTTCCTGGCGCACATACGAACCATTCTCGGGGAGCGCTTTCGCGGGGTGTACCTCTCCGGGTCCCTCGCCCTCGGCGATTTCTCCCCGCACAGCAGCGACATTGATTTCGTCGTTGTGACCAATGTGGACCTCCCGGACGACCGCTTTTTGGCCCTGCAAGCGATGCATGCGCGCTTCAATGCCAGCGACTCGCCGTGGGCGACGGAGGTGGAAGCCGCCTACATCTCGCAGGACGATCTGCGGCGCTACGACCCGGCCCACGCGCGCCATCCGCACATGGAGCGGGGCGCGGGCGAGACCCTTAAGATGGACCACCTCGGTAGTGACTGGATTGTCCAACGCTTTATCCTGCGCGAACATGGGGTGGTGATCGCAGGGCCCGACCCGCGCACATTGATCGACCCTATTTCCCCAGAGGACCTGCGCCAGTCGGTGGTCACGCTGATGCATACGTGGTGGGGGCCGATGCGCCACGATACCAGCCGTTTGGAACTGCATGACATCGGCTATCAACCCTACGCCGTGCTGACGATGTGCCGGATACTCTACACGCTTGATTCCGGCGTTGTGGCCTCCAAGCCCCGCGCCGCGCGCTGGGCGGAGGAGGTGCTCGATGAGCGTTGGGCCGGACTGATCGAGCGCGCGCTGGCGTGGCGGAAAGATCGTCCAAATGCGGCACCGGGCGACGATGTGAATGGGACGCTGGCCCTGATCCAGTACACGCTCCAACGCTGCCAGCAGTTGCGCCTCTCTCCATCACCGAGCGGGACGCAAGGCTCTGCCAACAACGGGTAGTCTCTGCACCGTCCTTCGCGGCCAACCGTCGGTGCACGCCACCAGTGGAGTCCTCGGCCTGTGCGGCGGTTATACCGATTCCTGTTGTAGAGTTCGCGCATCGGAGGTTGATCGACGGCGGGAGCGGGGTGATGGGCAAGCGGGTGGTTCTCGTGCCACATTTCACGACGGCGCAACTGGCGGCACGCTACAAGGCGA
>JAABUS010001336.1_pt1 | contig 54531 bp, 53 predicted proteins | sample 5560161 | NCBI WGS metagenome assembly JAABUS01 (sample SAMN10711885, study PRJNA513376) | rock metagenome | isolation source: Antarctica rocks | place: Antarctica: Victoria Land, Trio Nunatak nord | collected 2016-01-04 | reverse complement strand
GCGCAGGTAGGCGTGCAGCACGCCTTCACCCCGCACAACACCCCCGCACCCGACGTCGACATCGAGCAGGCGGTGCCCGCCGAAGTCCCCGATCACGCGGTAGCGCGCGCGGAGGCGAACGGTGCCGTAGGCAGCGCCCGGGCGCTCGCCAAACCGCCTGTCCGCAAACTGGCCAAGGAGCTCGGTGTCGACCTCGCCGAGGTCAGCCCGACCGGTCCGAACGGCACGATCAGCCGCGACGACGTGCAGTCGTTCGTAGCAGGGGGAGTGCAGGCGGCGGTCCGGCCGGCTGCCGCGGCGTCGGGTGCTCGCCCGCAGGTGCCCGGCGAGCGCGAGACCCGGATACCGGTCAAGGGCGTGCGAAAGATGACCGCCCAGGCGATGGTGACATCGGCGTTCACCGCCCCCCATGTCACCGAGTGGATCACAGTCGACGCCACCAGGACCATGAAGATGGTCCGTCGGCTGCGCGCCGCGCGCGAGTTCCGGGATGTGAAGGTGTCGCCACTTCTCGTGGTGGCCCGTGCGGTGTGCGTCGCCGCCCGGCGTACCCCTGAGGTCAACGCGTCGTGGGACGAGGCGACGCAGGAGATCGTGCTGAAGAGCTACGTCAACCTCGGTATCGCGGCCGCTACCCCGCGCGGCCTGATGGTGCCGAACGTCAAGGACGCCGACGCTCTCACGGCGCGCGAGCTCGCTGAGTCCCTCGGTGAGCTCACCAAGACGGCGCGCGAGGGCAAGACGCAGCCCGCCGACATGGGCGGCGGTACGTTCACGATCACCAACGTTGGCGTCTTCGGCGTCGATGCGGGCACCCCGATCTTGAACCCTGGGGAGTCCGGAATCCTCTGCATGGGCGCGATCCGCAAGCAGCCGTGGGTGGTCGGCAACAAGATCCGGCCGCGGTGGATCACGACGCTGGCACTGTCGTTCGACCACCGTGTCGTCGACGGTGAGCAGGGCTCGAGGTTCCTTGCCGACGTCGCCGCGATCGTCGAGGACCCGGGCACGGCGCTCCTCTTCTGACCGACAGCGAGACACGCCCTAGTCGGTCAGTGGTGGGCGCTCGCGGCGGCGCTGATCCGGGCTCGCTGCCGCGAGGTGCTCCATTGGGCGGCGGCCGGCTGCGCGGCGACGGCGGCAGCGGCGCGGCGCGCGGCCTCACGTGCCTGCTCGGGAAGGCCGGCGTGGTAGCTCTCGATGGCGATCACGACGAGCACCTCGTAGACACGGCGCGGCACCCGCGCCTGCTCGGCGAGCTCGAGCGCCATCCGTGCGTAGCGAAGCGCGTCATGCGGACGCCCCATCGCGGCAAGCGTCTCAGCCACCCCCAGGGTCGCCACCATGTCGCTGTTGACGTCGACGACATGATCGTTGTTCAGCAGCCGCAGGTTGTATCGCAACGCCTCGACGGGTCGGCCCGCCTCGAGCAGCGCGAACGCGAGGTTCTGCAGGCACTGGCGCTGGTGCTCGAGCCGCAGACCGCTCATCACCCGCAGCGCCTCGCGCAGGTGGACTTCTGCGGCGTCGAGATCGTCCGCCATCCCGTCGAGGATCCCCTGCAGCGACAGCACCCAGGCGTTGCCTCGGGCCTGCACGACGGGGTCGTCAGGCAGCCTGGGGAGGTACGCCGCCGCCCGCCCCAGATGCATGCGAGCCGCCTCGGCGTCGCCGACGTTGCCGTAGGCGAAGCCCAGCTGGCGCTCACACCAGACCTGCGTAAGCGGGTCGTCGTACCGTTCGGCGGCGGCGAGCAGGGCGGCGACCGCCTGGTCACGGGTGTCGGAGAGCCGTCCGTGCTCGAGCAGCACCCAGGTGTCCTGCACGAGGAACCGGCAGATCTCGTACTCCTGCGGGGTTGCCGAGGCGCGCTGCTGCACGTAGTCGGCGATGTTCCCGACCTCGTCGCGGAACCAGGCGAACGTCTCTCGCTGGGACCGGGGCAAGTCACGGAGCCAGTTGAGCGTGGCGAGCTCGCCGTGCTCCTTGCCGAAGATGGCAGCGACCTCCATCACCTTCGCGGCCATCGCGGCGCCCAGCCGCACCACGTCAGTGTCCGCGGTCGGTCCGATCGGCAGCTCGCGCGCGAACAGCAGGGTCAGGTTGTGGAAGCTGAGCCGGTCGGGCGACCGAGACTGCAGCAGCTGCACGTCGACCAGTCGCTCGACGGCGCCCTCGACCTCGGCGGCGGGCAGGTCCAGCACCGACACGACGGTCTCGACAGCGAAGTCGTGCGCTGGCAGCCGGGACAGCCGGGCCAGCACCTCGCAGGCGAGCTGGTCGACTCGAGCCTCGGAGGCGGCGAGCGCTTGGTAGCTGACCCCGAGGCAGGCACGGACGCCGAGCACGCCGTAGCTCAGGAACGACAACCGGGTGTGCTCCTCCTCGAGCCGGACCACGAGGTCGGTGGCCGTCCAGTCCGGGCGGGCGGCAAGCCGTGCCGCAGCCACCCGCAGGGCGAGCGGCGAGTCACCGCAGAGGTCGGCCAGTCGCGACCAGGCGGCCGGCTGGTCGGTGCGCGAGCTGGACGTTGCCAGCAACGCCACCGAGTCGTCGCGGCTCAGCGTCTCGAGCTGGATGCGACCGGACAGGTCGAGCTCGTGGAGGGGCGAGCGGGAGGTGACGATCACGGCGTTCGTGCTGCCGGACGGGATCAAGTCCTCCAGGTGCGCCGCGTCGCGGGCGTCGTCGAGGACGAACAGGAGGGCCGTGTCGGACGTCAACGTGCGCAGCAGCCGGGTGCGGGCGGCGACCGACCTCGGTAGGTCGTGCTCCGGCACGCCGAGAGCCCACAGGATCTCCAGCTGTGCCCGCTCGGTGCTGAGGTGGTCATCGCGCGGACCCGCCAGCGCGATGAACACCTGCCCGTCGGCGTACGACGCAGCGTGGTGGTGCGCCACGTGGATGGCGAGCGTGGTCTTGCCGAAGCCGCCGGCGCCGCAGATCACGATGACTTGTGGTCCCGCGCCGCCGCCCGCACCGAGCAGCTCGGCGATGCGCCGTGTCTCGTCGTCGCGGCCGATGAAGTGGAAGATGTCGCGGGGCAGCTCGGCAGGGGTGCGCTGCACGTGTGCGCGGCCGACGGCTTCGGTTGCGCTGAGCGGCGGCGTCGTCGGTGGTGGTCCGCGAAACGCGTGCTGCAGCTTGTCGGAGGCATCGGGAGACAGGTGGAGCGCGTCCGCAATCAGCTCGAGGGAGCCCGCGCGCGGCCGCTTGACGACGCCGCGCTCGAGGTCGCGGATACTGCGGACGGCCAGCCCGGTGTGGTGCGCCAGCTGCTCCTGGGTCAGACCGGCGGCGACCCGCAGGTCTCGCAGCCAGCCGGCCGCCCACGAGGGTGCAGCCGAACCGGTGCGCATGCCCGCCACCTTAGTGTCGTGTCTCGAAAGTCTCTTTGCCCTTGCCGCCCCCCAGGAGGCGCCTCGCTACGTTGTCGTCGTCGCCGATAGAACACCGCTATCGGCCTCCTTCTCCGCCTTGCGATGCATCCACCTGGAGCACGGCAAGCAGCAAAGGACTTCCGAGACACGACACTCGTGTCGCGGAGACAGCGGTTTCCCCACGACGTTGAGGGTGATCGGCGACGGGCACTGGCCTCCCAAGGGTGGGAACGGCCTGGCCCCCCGCAACCAGGCCGCCCCGAACCGCCGGCATCGGCCCGCGACACCATTGCAGCGCAGCAGGTGCCGGGTGAACAGGCAGAATGACCGGCAGTTTGTCCGGGAGTTGCTCCCCGGGCGTGGCAGCCGCGACTCGGAACTCACCGTCACCGGGTTCGGTGGTCCTCAATCCGCTTGGCCTTGCCGAGGGACCGCTCGAGCGCCTGCGGCTCGGTGACCTCGACGTCGACGGTCACGCCGACGTTGTCCTTCACCAACGCCGCCAGCTGGCGTCCCAGCTGTGCGCGGGAGTCCGCACCCAGACCGGAGTCGTGGGCTTCGACGCGGACGGTGAGCTCGTCCATCCGTTCGGGCCGCGTCAGCACGCAGACGTAGTGCGGCGTCAGCCCGTCGACCCTGAGCAGCTGCTCCTCGATCTGCGTCGGGAACACGTTGACGCCTCGCACGATCATCATGTCGTCGGTGCGGCCGGTGACCTTCTCCATCCGCCGGTACGCCGGGCGCGCAGTTCCCGGCAGCAGCCGCGTCAGGTCGCGGGTGCGGTAGCGGATCACCGGCGTCGCCTGCTTGGTCAGCGACGTGAAGACGAGCTCGCCCTCCTCGCCCGCGGCCAGCACCTCACCGGACACCGGGTCGATGACCTCCGGGTAGAAGTGGTCCTCCCAGACGTGCAGGCCGTCCTTGGTCTCGACGCACTCCTGAGCGACCCCTGGCCCCATCACCTCGCTCAGCCCGTAGATGTCGACGGCGTGCATGGCGCAACGCGTCTCGATCTCGCGACGCATCTCGTCGGTCCACGGCTCAGCTCCGAAGATGCCGATCTCGAGCGAGGACGCCGCCGGGTCGAGGCCCTGACGCTCCATCTCGTCGACGATCGCGAGGAAGTACGACGGCGTCACCATGATGACTCGCGGTTGGAAGTCTCGGATCAGCTGCACCTGCCGCGCCGTCATCCCGCCGCTGACCGGCACCACCGTGCAGCCGAGCCGCTCGGCGCCGTAGTGGGCGCCGAGGCCACCAGTGAAGAGGCCGTAGCCGTAGGCGACGTGGAGCAGGTCGCCGCGACGACCACCGGCCGCACGGATCGACCGCGCCATCACGTCCGACCACACGTCGAGGTCGGCGGCCGTGTACCCGACCACCGTCGGCCGGCCCGTCGTACCGCTCGACGCATGCACGCGCGCGACCTCGGTCCTCGGCACCGCAAACATCCCGAACGGGTAGTTGTCGCGCAGGTCTGCCTTGCCCGTAAGGGGAAACCGGGCCAGGTCCTCCAGCGATCCCAGGTCGTCGGGGTGTACGCCGGCGGAGTCGAACGCTGCGCTGTAGTGCGGCACGTTGGCGTAGACGTGGTGCAGCGTCTGGCGGAGCCGGGTGAGCTGGAGGGCGCGAAGCTCGTCGACCGAGTGCCGTTCGGCGTCGTCCCAGAGCTCACGCGGCGTGGACAGCTCAGCCATCGTGGTCTTCATCTGTGACGTCGACCAGCGCGCCGCCGATCGCGCGGCTTCGTCCGCGGAACTCCGCCACCACATCGTCGCCGCGAGAGACGCGGACGTCGTAGATGCCGTTGCGTCCGAACCGGTGCCGCTCGTGGGCATTGGCGACCAGGCGGTCGCCGAGCCTCGCCGGGGCGGCGAAGACGATGTCGCAGGCTTGCGCCACTGCGCGCTCGTTGTGGGAGTTGCAGGCGAAGGCGAAGGCCGAGTCGGCGAGGGCGAAGATGAAGCCGCCGTGGGCAGTCCCGTGACCGTTGGTCATATCGTCGCGCACCGTCATCGACACGGTGGCCGTGCCGCTTGCCACCGCCTCGATCCTCATGCCCAGCTGCCGTGACGCGACGTCGTCTGCCCACATCACGTCGGCGCATCGTTGGGCCAGCTCGTCGGCAGGAGTCACAGCGGCTTCTCCAGCATGACGGTGGTGTGGCCGTCGGCCTGGGTGAGGTGACCGATCTCGCGATAGCCGCGCCGCTCGTGGAAGGCGAGCGACTCGACGTTTGGCGGATCGGAGTTGACCTCGCAGACCATCCTGGCGTGCGGCACGGCGTGCTGCTCGATCTCGTCGTACAACGCGGTAGCGATCCCGCGCCGGCGGAAGTCCTGTGAGACGGCGATCCGGTCGAGATAGATGAAGTCGTCGAACCGCTCGCTGTGCCAGGCGTAGTTGACCGAGTCGTACGCCGCGCTCGGGCCGTAGGCGACCGCAAACGCCGCCACCGTCGCGTCGATGTGGCACACGACGACGTGTTCGGCGGCGGCTCGGTGCCGGGCGAGACCGTCGGCGTCCAGAGGGCTCAGCGCCCAGACGGACGCCTCGTTCAGAGCCAGCACGGCTGGCACGTCCCGGTCGGCCAGCGGGCGGATCAGCATGACGCCGACTCTCTCACGGCGGGGTACGCCGGAGTAAAGTCGCAGCACCCGTTGACTGCAACAGACTTCCCAGTGAGGACCCTCGTGACCAAGGCCGACGACTTCTTCGCCACCCACCGCGCGCTGCTCGACGAGGCCGTTGAGGCGTCCCGCAGCCGTGGCTACTACTCGGCGTTCCCTGAGTCACCGAGCCCGAAGGTCTACGGCGAGACGGCTGCGGCGGATGGCGCCGCGGCGTTCGAAGGCTGGCTCGGCAAGAAGTTTCCGCTCTCGACCCCCGGCTCCGAGACGACCGTGGCGACCGAGAAGTCGCCGTACGGCAAGCCCTTGGACGTCCATTACCCGCGGATGACGCCGGACGGTGTGCCTGCGCTGGTGCAGGCCGCTGGTGCCGGCCTCACGCAATGGCGCGATGCCGGCATCGAGGCACGCGTCGGTGTCGGTCTGGAGATCCTGAAACGACTGCATGCAAGGGTTTTCGAGCTCGCCAACGCCGTCCAGCACACGTCGGGGCAGGCGTTTGTGATGGCATTCCAGGCGGGTGGGGCGCACGCGCTCGACCGGGCGCTCGAGGCGATCGCCTACGCGTACGCCGAGATGACGCGCGTGCCGTCGACGGCCGTCTGGGAGAAGCCGGGCAGGGATGCGCCGGTCCGGATGGAGAAGACGTTCACGGTGGCGCCGCGGGGGCTGGCACTCGTGGTCGGCTGCAACACGTTCCCGACGTGGAACTCCTGGCCCGGTCTCTTCGCGTCGCTGGTGACGGGCAACCCGGTGATCGTCAAGCCGCACCCGGGCGCCGTGCTGCCGCTCGCGATCACCGTGCAGGCGAGCCAGGAGGTGCTGTCCGAAGCCGGCTTCGACCCTCAGCTGGTGACGCTGGCTGCCGAGGACCCGGCCGACGGGCTCGCTGCGGTGCTGGCCGTCCGCCCCGAAGTCAAGCTGATCGATTTCACCGGTGGCAACGCGTTCGGCCAGTGGCTCGAGGACAACGCGCGGCAGGCGACCGTCTTCACGGAGAAGGCCGGCGTCAACACCGTCGTGATCGACTCCACCGACTCCTTCAAGGGGATGTGCTTCAACCTCGCCTTCTCCCTCGCGCTCTACACCGGCCAGATGTGCACGGCTCCGCAGAACATCTACCTGCCGGCGGGCGGCATCGAGACCGACGACGGCCACAGGTCCGTCGCTGACGTCGTGGGCGGGCTGGAGGCGGCGTTCGGCAAGCTCGTCGGGGACGACGCCCGAGCCGTCGAGCTCCTCGGCGGGGTCGTCAATGCCGATGTGCTGGAGCGCCTCGGCCAGGCCGGCTCGGTCGGCTCGGTGGCGATCGCGTCGCGCGAGGTGCATCACCCGAAGTTCGAGGACGCCGTCGTGCGTACGCCGACGGTGGTGGTGCTCGACGTGGGCGACGCCTCGACGTACGAGAACGAGTGCTTCGGGCCGGTGGCCTACCTCATCACGACCGCCTCGACCGACGAGTCGATCGCGACGTTCCGGCGTACGGCGATCGAGCGCGGTGCGATGACCGCGTCGGTGTACTCGACGAGCGACGACACGACTGCCGCGATGCGTTCGGCGGCGCTGGACGCCGGGGTCGCGCTGAGTGAGAACCTCACCGGACAGGTCTTCGTGAACCAGTCGGCGGCGTTCTCGGACTTCCACGGCACCGGCGCCAACCCTGCCTCCAACGCGACCTACACCGACGCCGCCTTCGTCGCCAGCCGTTTCCGCTTCATCCAGTCCCGCCGTCACCTCTAGACCGACGTGTCAGCGGGTAGTGGACACTCGTACGCTCACGCCGCCCTGACAAGTGGGTCTCAGAAGGTGACGGGGAGGTGGGCGAGAACGCAGGCGGCGAGGTCGGTGTCGCCGCTGACCCGCACGGGCAGGGTGCTGGGGTCGCGTCGGCCGGCACCGAGGATCGTGAAGCTCTCGGTGTCCAAGGTGAGCCGCGCCGTCGGCTCCTCCTTTGGCGCATCCACCGCGCCGCCGCGGCCGTTATCGTCGACCTCAACCGCGTAGAGGCCAGGCACCGGACCGGTGACATCGACGACCACCGTGGTTCCGCTCGGCGCGGCGCAACGCTTGGCGACGACGTACGGCAGCACCGACGCAAAGGTGGCCTGCGTGTGGGCGGCGCCCGCGGTGTCGAGCCCGCCGGGTTTGCCGACCGCGCGGCGGATGTCCTGCTCGTGGATCCACAGGTCCACCGCCCGCCGGCTCATCAGCGTCTCCCAGTCCCACTCGATGCCACCCGGTGTGCGAGGCGGCGTGCCGGTGGGATCGTCGAGCGGCTCGGTATCGAGCTGTGAAGTGCGCCGACGGATCGCCTCGTCGTACTCGGCGACGACCTCGGCGCGGCTGCGTCCACGCCGAGCGGCCACTCCACGTTCGGTGTAGACGCCGGCGCCGTTCTTGATGTGCGCGGCCTGCTTGTCGATCGTCACCCGCAGCGGCTCATCGCCTGCGAGCTCACTCTCGATCGCGGCCGCATGCGCCACCAGGTCGCCGACGCTCCACGTCGGGCAGTCCGTGGGGAGCGACCACACGTCGTCACCGAGCTCATGGGCCAGCGCGCCTAAGTCCGCTGCCGCTGATCTCCAGACGTTCACGCGGTCGAGCAGAGCGTTCATGCACCGAGCCTAGGGTGGGGCAGCCCACAGTTCACGATGCCGTCGTCACGGCGGGTCACTGTTAGAGTGGGGATACAGCCAGGGCGTCGTACCTCACGATTCAGTCAGGTGCGGTCGCCTTTTTTGTATGTCACCGACTGACCAACAGTCGTATGCCTGTCGATTGGCGCGCATCCTGCGCGGCCGCCGGAATGGGCATGACCGCCCGTTTCCTTCAGGAAGAAGTCTTCGACGTGTCCGTCGACCCTGCCCCGACGTTTGCCGAGCTCGGCATCGCCTCGCCTCTCGTTCGCGTGCTCCAGCGCGGCAAGATCACCACGCCCACCCCGGTCCAGGCTGTCGTTATCCCCGACGCCGCCGCCGGTCGCGACGTGCTCGGTCGTGCCGCGACCGGCTCCGGGAAGACCCTCGCCTTCGGGCTGCCCCTGCTCGGGCGGCTCGCCGGTGGCCGCAGCAAGCCGAAGTCCCCCCGGGGTCTCATCGTCGTGCCGACCCGCGAGCTCGCCACCCAGGTACGCGCGTCGCTCGACCCGCTCGCGGACGCGATCGGGCTGCGGCTCGTCACCGTGTACGGCGGCTCACCGTACGACCGGCAGATCAAGCGGCTCCGCAACGGTGCCGACATCGTCGTCGCCACTCCGGGACGTTTGCAGGATCTCGTCGCCCGCGGCGCCTGCCGCCTCGACCACGTCGAAGTGGTGGTCCTCGATGAGGCCGACCACCTCTGCGACCTCGGCTTCTTCCCGGCCGTCAGCGAGATCGTCTCCCAGACCTTGCCCGGCGGCCAGCGGATGCTGTTGTCAGCGACGCTCGACGGCGACGTCGACAGGCTCGTGAAGATGCACCTGCAGCACCCCGTCACCCACATCTGCAACGACGACGCGGACCAGCCCGACGTCGACCACCACGTGCTGGTCACCGAGGCGAACACCAAGGTCGACGCGGCCGTGTCGCTGCTGCGTGCCAACCCTCGTTCGATCGTCTTCACTCGCACCCGCCTCGGCGCCACCCGGCTGGCCGGCGACCTCGCCGCGCGCGGCGTCACGACCGTCGACCTCCACGGCAACCTGAGCCAAGGCGCGCGAGAGCGGAACCTTCGCAAGTTCCGAAGTGGACAGGCCGATGTGGTCGTCGCCACGGACGTCGCCGCACGCGGCATCCACGTCGACGGCGTCTCGGTGGTGGTCCATTACGACGTGCCGACCGAACACAAGTCGTACCTGCACCGCAGCGGCCGCACCGCCCGTGCCGGCAGCAGTGGCACCGTCGTGATCATGACCACCAAGCGACAGCTCAGCGCGGTCACCGGGCTTCACAATGCCGCCGGCGTGGCCGCTCGCCACCATGACGCTCGTACTGCTCCCGACCCGATGACAGCAGCCGCGCTTGCCCTCTCAGGTGAGCCGGCCGGTGGTCGCGCCGCGTCCGCCGCCGCCGCTCCCAGCCGCTCTGCTCGGCAGGGAGCACAGCGACGCTCCACCCGACAGGAATCACCGCGTCGCTCTGCCCGACAGGGAGCACAGCAGCGCTCCGGGCGCTCGGAGCCACCGCAGCGCTCTGCGCGACAGGAGCCACCGCGTCGCTCTGCGCGCCCGGAAGCACAGAGCGCGCCGGTCGTACGCTCCGACGAGCGCCCCGTGACCGTGCGCACCACCTCTCGGCGTACCGCCGGCGCCCGCGCCGCAGGCAAGGCCCGCCCGAAGACCAAGGCGCGGTGGACCAGCGCCCAGCGCAGGGCCGGCTCCAAGCGCTGACCGTCGCAAAACGCCTCGCCCGCCAGCTCGTGTCTGAGCCGGATATGCGGGGCTAGGGGTCTAACGTGAAACCACCCTGTTTGTCAGACGAGAGGAGCCCACCGTGGGTATCGGACTTGGAGTCGTGCTGATCGTGGTCGGCGCGGCGCTCATCTGGGCGCTGAACCTCGACATCAGCTTCATCGAGGACAACACGCTCGGCTGGATCCTGCTGGTCGCGGGTGTTGTCGCCATCGCGTTGTCGCTCATCATCAACGCGCAGCGCAGTCGCAGCCGCACCACGCACGTCGAAGAGCGCCGCTACGACGCCTGACCGCGCTCACGCCGCCGCCTTTACTCGCCCGCATCGCGGCGCAGCTGCGCGTTGTCGGCCTCCAGCGCAAGGACCATGGCAACACCGGCGAGGTTGAGCCCGGCGCCCAGCAATGACTGGATCCGTTGCAGGGTGACGACGTCGTCCTGGCTGTAGCGCCGGGTGCCGCCATCCGTGCGGTCGGGTGTGACCAGCCCCCGGCTTCTCGTACAGCCGCAGCGCCGCACCGGCCATCTCGGCGGCGACCGGCGGCGGTTGCGCATCGCCGCGCTCCAACGGTGCAGCCGGGCCGGTCACCACACTGGTGACCGCCCCGCTCTCGTTTGCATGCCTTTGTTCCTGGCCGGCGAAGCGTTCGTCAGAAGCTTGCTTCGTCGACATCCATCGCCAACAGATCCGTGGCCTCCGCGATCGCGCGCTCAGCCGCAAGCTTCGGCAGCACGGTGCGCGCGAAGAACTGCGCTGACGCGACCTTGCCCTCGTAGAACGCCTGGTCCTTCGGCGGCACCGCAGCTGCGAGGGCCGTGAGCGCCACGTCTGCCTGGCGCAGCAGCAGGTACGCACAGACGACGTCACCAAGGGCCATCAGCAGCCGGGTGGTGTTGAGTCCCGCCTTGTAGAGGTTGGCTGCGTCGCCACCCTCCTCCTGCGGGCTGCTCGACATCACGTGGCCGGTGAGCAGCCCGACGATCGCCTGGGTGTCCTCGAGCCCCTTGGCCAGCAGCTCACGCTCCACCTTGAGGCGCCCGTTCCCGGACTCAGCATCGATGAACTCGGTGATCTCGGCGGCCAGGGCTGCGAGCGCCTTGCCCCTGTTCTTGACGATCTTGCGGAAGAAGAGGTCGAGCCCCTGAATGGCAGTGGTGCCCTCGTAGAGCGCGTCGATCTTCGAGTCGCGGACGTACTGCTCGATCGGGTAGTCCTGCAGGAAGCCGGAGCCGCCGAACGTCTGCAGCGACTCGGTGCCCAGCACCACCCACGCCCGCTCGGAACTGTAGCCCTTGACCACCGGGAGCAGCAGGTCGTTGATTGCCTCGGCGGTCTCGTCCGGGTGGCCGGCTGCCTTCGCCGTCGCGATCGTGTCCTGGTAGGTCGCGGTGTAGATGACCAGCGCCCGCAGCGCCTCGGCGTACGACTTCTGAGTCAGCAACGAGCGGCGTACGTCGGGGTGGTGCGTCGTCGGCACACGCGGCGCCGTCTTGTCGGCTGAGCGGGTGAGGTCGGCGCCCTGAACGCGCGTCTTGGCGTACTCGAGCGCGTTCAGGTAGCCGGTCGACAGCGTCGCCATCGCCTTCGTGCCAACCATCATGCGGGCGTTCTCGATGACCTGGAACATCTGCGCGATGCCGTCGTGCACCTCTCCCAGCAGCCAGCCCTTGGCGGGGATGGCGTCGACCTCGCCGAACGTCAGCTCGCAGGTGGTCGACGCCTTGATGCCCATCTTGTGCTCGACGCCTGTCACGAAGGCGCCGTTGCGCTCGCCCGTCAGCTCACCGGACTCGACGTCGAAGTGGTGCTTGGGCACGACGAACAGCGACAAGCCCTTGGTGCCGGGACCGCCCACACCCTCGACGCCCACCGGGCGGGCGAGCACCAGGTGGATGATGTTCTCGCTCATGTCGTGCTCGGCGGAGGTGATGAACCGCTTGACACCCTCGAGGTGCCACGAGCCGTCGGGCTGCGGCAGCGCCCGGGTGCGACCGGCGCCTACGTCGGATCCCGCGTCTGGCTCGGTCAGCACCATCGTTGCGCCCCAGGCGTGGTCGACCATCTGCTGGGCGATGAGCTTGTCGCGCGCCGTGCCGTTGCGCCAGACGACGGTCGCGAACGCCGGACCGGCGGAGTACAGATGGACCGGCGGGTTCGCGCCCAGCACGAGCTCGGCCACCGACCACTTGAGGCTCGCAGGGGCTGCCTGTCCACCGAGCTCCGTGGGCAGCTCGAGTCGGTACCACTCGGCGTCCATGTACGCCTGGTAGGCCTGCTTGATGTCCGCCGGCATCGTCACTGTGTGCTGCTCGGCGTCGAAGACCGGCGGACAGCGGTCGGCGGTCTCGAACGACGGCGCCAGGTCCTCGCGGGCCAGCCGGTCGACCTCGCGGAGAATCTCGCGGGCGGTGTCGGTGTCGATGTCGGCGAACGGCCCGCTGCCGAGCACCTGGCCGCGGCCGAAGACCTCGAACAAGTTGAACTCGATATCGCGCAGGTTGCTCTTGTAGTGACCCATCGGACAGACGACCTCTTCACTCGTGCGCCTACTTGTCAGTAACTTGAGTATCCTACTCACCAGTAGCCAGCACAAGGCATCCGGCCAAGAGTGTGACCTCCTGGACTCTCGGGGGGTTGCATTCCGTACCCAGGTACAGGGTTAGGCTCGATGGAACAGAAGAGATCATCGCTGCTCCACGAGGAGAAACACATGGACCGGGACTGGGTGGGCGCCGATGCCTGCACGTTGCCGACTCTCGAGCAGCCGCTGCGGGTGGTGGAGTTCGGCTCACTGTTCCGCAGCAGTGTCCGCGAGGTACACCGCTGGAAGGCCACCAGACTCCGGTTGGTGCTGACCGGGCCGGCCGACCTCCTGTCAAGGGTGCAGGACCTGACCGATCGTGAGGCCGCGTGCTGCTCGTTCTTCACGTTCTCGCTGACCACCGCGGGCGAAGAAGGACCGGAAACGTCACCGTCGGCGACACGACTGCACCTCGACATCGCCGTTCCCGCCGAACACACCGACGTCCTGGACGCTATCGCCGAGCGCGCACACCGGATCGCCGTCGGATCGCGGGCATGACCGAGCTGCACACGCGGGGGCTGCGCAGCGGACAAGTTGCACGCGCCGCCGGGGTCAACCCGCAAACATTGCGGTATTACGAGCGGCGTGGCCTGCTGGCCGAGCCGGAGCGCAGTCCTGGTGGTCACCGGCTGTACCCGGCCGAGACGGTGACGGTTCTTCGCGTCATCAAGGCTGCGCAGCGGCTGGGGTTCACCCTGGACGAGGTAGCGGATCTGCTCGAGGTGAGCAGGCACCGTCACGGTGCGCGTCCTGACGCCGGGCTTCAGGCCCAGGCGCGAGCCAAGCTGGCCGAGGTGGAGCGCCGCATCGACGATCTACAAGTGATCCAGTGCAACCTCCGAGCAGCCGTCGACGCCGGCTGCGAGGACCTGGTCGAGTGCGCCCACACCGACTGCTGCCCGCTCCCGTTCGTCGAGATCGCCTCGGGCAGCCAGGGTCGGCCGCTTGGACGAGGTGGCATGCTCGGCCGGTGACCTCACCCGACCCGGGCGGTCTCCGCCTCGCGCTCGCCGCGTCGGCGGCGTAGGCGCCAGACGATCAGGACGGTCAGCACCACTGCGCCGATGACGATCGCTGAGCCGCGCCCGATCTGAGCCGCGACCTTGTCGTACGACGCCCCGGCGAAGTATCCCACCAGCGTGAAGCCGACGCCCCAGATCAAGCCGCCGAGGGCGTTCCAGACAAGGAACGTTCGGTACTTCATCTGGCTGAGTCCCGCGAGCCCCGGCATCACCGCACGGAAGAACGCGGTGAACCGGCCGAGGAAGACCGCCGGGCCGCCGCGTCGCCGCAGCATGCCGGATGCGGCATCCATCCGCGCCTGGTGGTGGATGAAGAGCTTGAGCTTCATCACCCGAGGACCGAAGTGCTTGCCGACCTCGAAGCCCACCGAGTCTCCGACCACCGCCGACACGAAGACGAGCACGCACAGCGTCACGATGTCGAGGTCGTGCCGGCTGGCCAGGAACCCGCCGAAGACGACCGCCGTCTCGCCGGGGAGCACGAAGCCGATGAAGATCGCAGCCTCGCCGAAGACCAGGGCAGCGATGATCGCGTACGCCGCCAGGGGTGGCAGGGACGTGATCGCATCCAGGATGGACCCCATCAGCTCAGCACCACGACCACGTCAGACATGTCTTCAACGTAGCCGCCGCAGATGAAGGCCACGTGAACGCACGGCGCAGCATGAATGCTCACCGGATCCAGTAAGTCGCGTCATCTGACAAACTTGGGCGCATGCGCGTCTCCGCTAAGTCCGACTACGCCCTGCGTGCGCTGATCGAGATCGCCTCCCGCACCGACGGCGTACCGGTGTCAGCCGAGGAGCTGGGGCGGCTGCAAGACATCCCGCACGGATTCCTCCAGGCGATCCTGGCCGATTTGCGGCGTTCGGGCATCGTGATGAGCGTGCGAGGGCAAAGCGGCGGTTGGCGGCTGGCCCGTGAGAGCGACGAGGTGAGCATCGCCGACATCGTGCGCGCGGTCGACGGCCCGCTGGTCAGCGTCTACGGGCTGCGGCCGGAGGCGGTCTCCTACAATGACTCCGCCCGGGTGCTGCAGCTGGTCTGGATCGCGGCGCGGGCCAACCTCCGAGGCGTGTTCGAACACGTCACCGTGGCCATGCTGGCGAGCGGCAAGCTGCCTCCCGACATCATCAAGCTCACCAAGGATGACGAGGCCTGGCGCCCTCATTGAGGTGGGCGGGTAGCGCCAAGCTGTCGGCGTCGGCGTACGAAGGGCAACGCGCCGAGAGCGACGGCTCCCATCAGTCCTAGCAACGCCAGCAGCAGGCCGATGCGCTGGCCCGGCGGCTGGAAGCCGACCTCGACGTCGCCGGCCTTCGTGCCGGCAGGGAGCTGCACCTCGAGGAGCCCGGCGTCGCCTCGAGACACGACGAGCTGGCGACCGTCGATCTGCGCGCTGTAGCCAGGCCAGCCGAGGCGGGCGAAGACGAGCGTCGCATCCTTCGTGACGGCGCCGATGCCGATCGTCTCGGCATCACTGCCAGCGCTGTTCGCAGAGGTGACCTCGACGCCCGGTGACGCCCAGCTGAGTCGGCTGTCGGGCCACTGGTACGGCTCGTCGGGATGCAAGACGACCGCCTGCTGGGTCTCCTGCGCGACCGTCCAGCCAGGCTCCGGCTCAACCGCGTCGAAGATGCCCTGCTGCACAACGAGTGTCTCGAGCTTCATCAGCTCAGCGAGGCTCGGGCGGCCGTTCTCGGTCGGACGGTAGAGCTTGTCGTACGCCGACGGACACGTGTCACCGTTGTAGTCCATGCACAACGCTCGGGTGAACGCCTTGAGCCCCACCCCGGAGTACGTGTTGACGGAGTCGACTCCGACCGCGTGGTACATGCTCCCGGCGAGCAGGCTGGACCACGCCTTGGGCCCCTCCGCAGCGGCTCGGCTCCTGACCTTGCCGAGGCTCGCGACCTGAAGGGTCGTGCCGGTGTAGTCGGAGAACCGTGACTCCATCTTCGCGACATCGGAGGGGAAGCCCCAGAAGCCCGCGCTGGCGTTCGTCGGGAAGACCGTCATCTGGAAGCCGAGGACCACGAGCGTGCCGGCTTGGACGACGGCCACCAGCGGCAGCACGCTGCGGCGGGCGCGCAGGAGCGCCCAGACAAGTGCGGCGACGAGCACCGCGACCACAAGCGTCGCCTTGGCATGCAGGAGCAACCGCTCCGGCGTCTGCGACCACGCCAGGTATCCGCCGACGAAGACGATCGCTGCGCTGCTCAGAGCCCGGGGCACCACCTTCTCGCGGTGGAAGCCGGCTGATACGACAACGGCGACCACGACGGCGATCGGCAGCTGGAGGTACTCGACCAGCCTTACTGGCCACCGGAACAACCACAGCGACGACGGCCCGACGACGAGCAGGAAGTAGCCGAGCGACACCGTGGCGAGGCCGGTCAGGTCGGCCGACCGCCCCCGCAGCGACGACCACCGCAGCCACGGCAGCAAGGGCAGCAGAAACCAGGCGAAGTACGTCGTGGGCACCCGCATCGGGTCGCGGAACGTCGTGATCGAGGGCAGGAACGACGGACTGCTCAGGTTGAGCAGGTCGCCGAGGTTGGCACTCATGAAGTCGTTGTTGCGGATACCGGCGAGGTCGTTGCGGTTCGCCAGTGGCGCGGTCTCGAGCAGCGGGATGAAGACCAGCGGGATCACTGCAGCGACACATAGACCCGTCAGGGCGAGGCGGCGTACGGCGGCCCAGTCGCGACGAACGGCCGACTCGACGAGCACGCCGAGACCTACGATGACCACCCCGAGTACGCCGTAGGGGTTCCCCTGCGTGACCGCCAGGGCGCCGATGACGAACGCCCATACCGGGTTGAGCGTTCCGCGGGCCGTGCGACGAAACGCCCACCAGACGTACGGCATGTACGTAAAGGCGATCAGGCCGGACGCCCAGCTGGCGGAGTCCCAGAACAGGGTGAAGCCGGAGAACGGCATCGCGACCGCGAGCAGCGACGAGGCCCACCGGGCCGCGCCGTACTCGCGGCAGAGCAGGTAGAGGCCGAGCGCGAGCAGGGCGAGGAACTCTGCTTTGATGAGGGTCGCTGCGAGGTCGAGGTCGGGCATCGCCGAGGCGAACAACCAGTTGAGCGCGTTGATGGGGTTGTAGACGCCGAAGAGGGCCTCGGCCGCGTAGTTGCCGCCGTGCCAGGAGTTCGGGTCCATGACCGGTGGCCAGGTGCCGCCGCGCAGCAGGTCGCCGAGGTGAGCCCAGGTGGGCACGAACTGCGAGGCGCTGTCGCCGCGGCGGTAGAAGCTGTGCGATCCCACGATCGCTGGGACGAGCGCGTACAGGAACGACAGCACGGTCACGCCGAGCGGCCATAGCCACCGCGGCAGCCGAGGGTCTGTGGGAGGAGTTTGGGTATTCGTTGGGGGCTCGGTCTGCGTGTCCTTCGACATCGTCGTCATGCGGTCCTTTGCGTGCTCGGCTGCCCGGACGCCTCAGCGGCCGGGTCGTCGAGACGCTGTCGGCTGCCACCGGTCAAAGTGAACTGCGCGACCAGGAAGGTGATCGGGATGGCGATTGCCGCGGCCGGTATGGCGGCGAGGCGCTCATCCATGCCGAGGTGCTGGACCAGCACGTACAGCCCGAGGGTGGTGATGACGAAGTTGGCGGCGTTCGACAGCGGGAAGAGCGCGAAGCTGCGCCAGCTCGGCGTGGCCCGGAACGTGAAGTAGCAGTTGAGAAAGTACGACCCCACCATCGCCATCGCGAAGGCGAGGACATGCGCGACCAGGTAGGGCAGCACCGTCTGCAGGAGCAGATAGAGGGCGTAGTAGGTGCCGGTGTTGATGACCCCGACGACCCCGAATCTGGCGATCCTTCCCAGGGTCACCGGCGGCGCTCCAGCGGCCGCTGCTCAGGAGGGGTGAACAGGTCGTGCTCCGGCCCGAGCACCACCGTGACCGGGAGTTCGCTGGGGTTGCTGCTCTCCTTGAGCAGGAAGTGCGGGCGTCGTTTCGTCTCATAGTAGATGCGGCCGAGATACTCCCCGATCACCCCGAGGATGATCAGTTGGACGCCGCCGAAGCCCAAGATTGCGACGATCAGGGTGGGGTAACCGGCGACCGGGTTGCCGTTGACGAGGTAGGTCACTATCACCCAGGCGGCGTACGTGAAGGCCAGCACCGTGACAGCCGTGCCGAGGTGGATCGCCATCCGCAGCGGCCGGGCATTGAACGACACGACGCCGTCGATGCCGTAGTTGACGAGGTCGTTGAACCGCCACTTCGACTCCCCGGCGCCGCGCTCGACGTTGTCGTAGTCGACGACGGCGGTGGAGAAACCGATCCAGGCGAACAGTCCCTTGGAGAAGCGGTTGTACTCGCCCAGGGCCAGCAGCGACTGCACGGCGCGGCGGCTGAGGATGCGGAAGTCGCCGACACCGTCTTGCAGGTCGACGTCGATAAGCCGGTTGAAGACGCGGTAGTAGAGCCGCGACATGGCCGAGCGGACCGCCCGGTCGCCCTTGCGCGTACGCCGAGCCACGACCTGGTCGTAGCCCTCGTCAAGCTTCGGCAGCATCGTGGCCAGCAGAGCTGGCGGGTGCTGCAGGTCGGCGTCGAGAATCGCGATGGCAGCGCCCTCGGCCTGGCTGAGGCCGGCAAGCATCGCCGACTCCTTGCCGAAGTTCCGGCTCAGCGCGAAGTAACGAAAGCGCGGGTCGGCGTTGTGGATGGCGCGCATCTTCTCGACCGTCGAGTCGCTGCTCCCGTCGTCGACGAGCACCACCTCGAACGAGTCGGTCAGCGCCTCGAGCTCGGTGGTCAGTACCTTGTGGAGCTGGTCGATGACCAGCTCCTCGTTGAAACAGGGGACCACAACGGAGAGTTTGAGCGGTTGCATGTCCGACACTCGTCCTCCCCGACTGGTCGACCAGCCGGCAGCTGGCCCCGGGTGATGCGCAACCGCATCACGGGTGAAATCAGGCCCGAGTCTAGTCGACTGGATGCGCAGCCTCGGCGTCTGGCGCGACCTGAGCCCGACGCCGCCAGGCGTGGGCGTCGCCGCAGAACGCTCGACGTGCAGCCCGACTACGCTGTCTCGGCATGGAGCCCACCGGGTCTCGTCCCCGCACTGCACTTGCTGAGGCAGCAGCTGTCACCGAGCTGGCCCGACTCCGCGACAGCATCGACAATCTCGACGCTGCGCTGGTGCACGTGCTCGCAGAGCGCTTCAAGTGCACCCAACAGGTGGGTCTGCTCAAGGCAGAGCACGCGATGCCGCCGGCCGACCCGGAGCGCGAGGCCCGTCAGATCGAGCGACTGCGTCGACTCGCGGCCGAGGCGAAGCTCGACCCGGAGTTCGCCGAGAAGTTCCTCAGCTTCGTCATCGCCGAGGTGCTGCGTCACCACGAGGCGATCGCCGGAACTTGACGCGGAGCGAGCCGATCAGACCTTGCCGGCGCGATACGTGTCGAGCTGCTTGCGGGCAGACGCCTGCGCACGAGAGTGCAGGAACGACGTACGCCCGAGGAGCTTGCCCGGGAGACCGAGGGCCTGGCCGGCCCAGCGCGGCCAGTCGAACACGTCGACGTGACGTGAGATGAGTCCGTCGGTGAAGGTGAACGATGCGTCGATGACGTTGTGCACGGGGTGTCCCTCGAACGTGTAGTACGCCTCCCAGTGGGCGCTGCCCGTCTCGTCGTCGGCACGGATGTCGCGGTAGTCGGCGCGCAGGTCGGTGGCCCGGCCCAGGAGCATCCGCCACATGTCGCGCACCTCGTCGGCCGTGAGCTTGCCGAAGGCCGGGTCCTCGAACGTCGCGTCGTCGGCGTAGCTGGCCGCCATCGTCTCCGCGTCGTAGGCGTTGAAGGCGGCGTAGAACCGGTCGATCAGCCCTTCGTTGGGGTGCACGATTCACTGCTTCTCGTCGTCGTGGTCATCTTCGTGGTCATCGTTGCTGTCGTCGGCGGGGCTGTGCTCATCATCAGTGGCGCTGTGCTCATCCGTGTCATTGGAGGCGCCGTCGTCGTTCGTGTCCTCCACGTTGCGGTCGCCGCTGTTGTCAGCCTCCTCGTGCTGGTCGTCCTTGGCGTCGTTGTCGTCTGACGAGTCGTGGCCCTCGGCGGCGCTGTCGTCCGACGAGTCGTGCTTCTCGGCGGCGCTGTCCTCCGCGTCGCGGTCGCTGTCGTTGTCGGTCTCGTCGTCGTGTGTCTCACTGTCCTGCTCACCCTGGGACTCACTCGCCTCTGCCTCGACGTCAAGCTGACTGCGGCGGCAGCCGGGCAGGTCCGCAGGAAGAGCGTCGGCGAGCAGGCTGTGGACCACCTGCCCGAGCGGCACGTCGGCCGTGGAGTCGAAGGGGAAGTCGTCGTCAGACGTCCAGGCTTCCCGCATGCGCTCATACGCTGACTCGCGCATCGCGTTCTCGTCCTCGACGAAGAGGTCGACGGTTATCGTGACGTGGATCCGGTCGGTCATCAGCTGCCTCCAAGTCGTTCCCGCGACGCGGGTGGTCGTTCGCAGGCTAGTGGTCTGTCTGCCACATACTGTCTACCGCATGAGGCGCCCGGGCGGCGCCTCGCTACGTTGGAGTCGTCGGCCATAGAACACCGCTATGCCCCTCCTCCTCCGCCTTGCGATCCATCCACCTGACCACCTCAATCCGCCAGACGATTTGACGGACGCACCACTTGCGCTTCGCGCGTGGCAAGCGGCCGGAGATTCGGATTGGCTGCGCGAAGGCCGAGCTTCTTCGCCAGGTTCGCGAGGCGCTTGGGTCCGACGTTCAGGTCGTCGTCACAGAGCCGTGGTGGGGCGAGACGTCCCCCACCTGATTCGGCACGCGCACACTATCTGCGGCAGATCCGTGCGCGTCGTACAACGTGCGGCGTCCCGGCTACTGCGTGGACCACTACCAGCAATACCTCGCGAAGAACCCGAACGGCTACCGCTGCCACCCGAACATCAGCGTGAAGTTCCCAGCGACCTGATTGAGGTCAGGACGCGAGCTCGGTATCGTGCGCCCCATGATCACCTCGGGACTGGTCAATCTGTACACCCGTGACATCGAAGCAGGCATCGGTTTCTACCGGGACCTGCTCGGGCTCCGCGAGACCTTCCGGACCCCCACCGCCGGGCAACCCGAGCACGTCGAGATGGCGGCGGGCGGCTTCGTGATTGCCCTCGGGACAGTCGAGGCGGCGAAGCGACTGTACGGTGTGGACAGCGATCCGGGCGCCCCCCCCATGTCGGTGGTTCTGTGGACCGAAGACGTCGACGCGACGTGCGCTGTGCTGGTCACGGCGGACATCCCGGTGGTCATCCAGCCGCACGACGCGGGGAACAACAACCGCAACGCGGTGGTGCGCGATCCCGACGGGAACCTCGTCGAACTGGTTGCGAAGCGATCATGAGAGACGTTTGCCGCTGGAGGTGCGCCTCCCGATGCGCTACGCCGAGGCCCAAGTTCCACCAGCAGTACCTCGCCAAAAACCCGAACGGCTACCGCTGCCACGCCAAGACGGGCGTGAAGTTTCCCGCCTGACGATGTCGTATCCGCCGGACTCCGTTCGTTGACTAGGTGGAGGCGGGCAACGGGTCCGCGACTGAGACAAGGAGCAGACATGAGCGAGTACCTCATCTACTTCAACCAGCAGTGGGTGGGCGACCACACCGAGGAGTGGTTCCGTGGGCGCGGGCCGCTGGCCATGGCGGTCGTGGACGAGATGAAGGCTGCTGGCGTATGGGTGTTCGCCGGGGGGCTGGAGGAGGAAGCCGACACGGCCTTCAGCGCTGACGCGACCAGCGGCACATTGACGTTCACCGACGGGCCCTTCGTCGAGACCAAGGAGTTCCTGGGCGGGCTCACCGTGGTGGACGTGGCCGATGAGGATGCCGCCAAGATGTGGGCCGGCAAGATCGCGGAAGCGTGCGGCTGGCCCCAGGAGGTCCGCCGCTTCAAGCCGCGGCCGGGAAGCCAGTGATGAGGTCCCGACTCGTCAACGGAGGGCTGCGCCACACGATGCCCATGTCTGGGCAACGTCGCTCAGTACGTGTTCGCGGAACTACCACCAGCAGTACCTCGCCAAGAACCCGAACGGCTACCGCTGCCACGCCAAGGCGTCGTTGACCTGCCGAGTGGGCAGGTAGTGGCCTGTGACCCGCTGCTCTACTTGGGGCCACACCACCGCTGGACGCGGTTCTGGTGAGAGTGCCCCCGGGTGAGTATCCGCTAACTGTTCACGTCCTCGGCTGGGAGGAACGCCAACGACCAGGCCTCAGGGAGCAAACCGGCAGATGAGTGCGTTTCTCGCCGCTGGGAAGCGGGTTGGACCGCGCCCGCGTCCTGCCCGGCGCACAGTGCGCGTCATGATGGGCCGGTGGACAGCGCAGCCCGGCCGCCCGAACCGGTGAACCCTGAGGCTGCAGCGCTGCCAGGCCGTCAGATCATGCACCAACACTGGCGCGACCTCACGTTTGTGCACTGGCGAGCAGAGCCCGCGCTCGTCGCGCCGCTGATGCCCGCAGGCGTGCGGCCGGATGTGTACGACGGCGCGACGTGGGTCGGGCTCATCCCGTTCCGGATGGTCGGTGCGGGACTCGGCAGCGGGCCTGCGACGCCGTGGCTCGGGACGTTCGCCGAGACGAACGTTCGTCTATACGGGGTCGACGCGCAGGGTCGCCGCAGTGTGGTGTTCCTGTCGCTCGATGCGTCGCGACTGGCGGTCGTGGTCGGCGCGCGGCTCGCCTTCGGGCTCCCGTACTGCTGGGCGCAGATGCGGATTCGCCATACCGACGGTCAGATCGAGTACTCGACGCGTCGTCGCTGGCCGCAACCTCGCGGAGTAGGTGGGCGGCTCGTCGTCCGGCCAGGTGCGGTGCGTCAGCCCGGCGACCCGCTCGCCGACTTCCTCACCGCCCGGTGGGGACTGCACACTCGATGGCTCGGACGCACGCTCTATGTGCCCAACCGCCATCAGATGTGGCCGCTCCACGACGCCGCCCTTGTCGAGCTTGATGACACGCTCGTCTCCGCCGCCGGCCTGTCGTTCCTGGCAGGGCGGGCGCCCGACTCCGTCCTCTGGTCGCCGGGCGTGGAGACAACCTTCGGGGCACCGTTCGACGCCCGGCACCGGCTCCACGCCTGACGCACCGCTTGGCTCCTCAGGCAAGATGGCGGGCATGGCCTTTGACGTGAACCGTGTCCGTGCGTCCTTCCCGGCGCTCAAGCAAGGCGTCGCCCATTTCGACGGGCCGGGCGGGTCGCAGGTGCCCAGTGAAGTCGCGCGCGCCGTCGCGGACACGATGACGTCCGGGATCTCCAACCGCGGCAGCGTCACGCTCGCCGAGCAGCGTGCCGAGGACGTCATCGTGCGTGGGCGGGCGGCGGTGGCTGACCTGCTCGGCTGCGACGCGGGGGGTGTCGTGTTCGGACGCTCGATGACCCAGCTGACGTACGACGTCGCCCGGGCGCTCGCGAAGCAGTGGGGCGGGGGCGATGAGGTGGTTGTGACACGCCTTGACCACGACGCCAACATCCGGCCGTGGGTGCACGCTGCCTCCGCCGTCGGTGCCACAGTGCGCTGGGCGGACTTCGACCGTGAGACAGCCGAGCTCCCCGTCGAGTCGGTCACCTCGTTGCTCAATGAGCGCACCCGCGTCGTCGCGGTCACTGGTGCGTCCAACCTTCTTGGCACCCGCCCCGACGTCTCGGTGATCGTCGAGGCGGCGCGGGCGGTGGGTGCGCTGGTGTACGTCGACGGCGTCCACCTCACGCCGCACCATCCGGTCGACGTGGGTGAGCTCGGCGCGGACTTCTACGCCTGCTCGCCGTACAAGTTCTTCGGGCCGCACCACGGCGTGGTCGTCGCCGCTCCGTCGATCTGGGAGACGGTCGAGCCGGACAAGCTGTTGCCTTCGAGCAACGCTGTGCCGGAGCGGTTCGAGCTGGGCACGCTGCCCTACGAGCTGATTGCGGGCACGGTGGCAGCAGTCGACTTCATCGCCGACTTCGTGCCGGGGACCGGTCCCCGGCGCGAGCGGGTGGTGGCGTCGATGACGGCGGTCGAGGCCCACGAGGACGCGCTGTTCCAGCGACTGCTGGCAGGTCTTGGCGCGCTGCCCGGTGTGACCTTGCACGGGCGGCCACCTCGGCGTACGCCGACGGCCCTCTTCTCGGTCGACAGGCACCGCCCCGTTGAGGTCTACGAGCACCTGGCGTCGAGGTCGGTCAACGCACCGGCGAGCAGCTTCTATGCCGTTGAGGCGTCGCGCTGGTTCGGCCTCGGCGACGAGGGCGCGGTACGCGCCGGCCTCGCGCCCTACACCGACGACGACGACGTGGACCGGTTGATCGCCGGCGTCGCGGAGCTGACCGCGTGAGCCGACGGGTGCTGGTGACCGGCGCGTCACGTGGCATCGGCCGCGCCATCGCGTCGGCGTTCGCCGGGCAGGGCGACCGGGTCGCGGTCCACTACGGGCAGTCGCGCGACCTTGCCCGCGAGGTGGCCGGGTCGTTGCCGGGGAGCGGGCACGTCGTCGTGCAGGCCGACATGGGAGACGCCGACGCAGTCAAGGCGGCAGTCGACGAGGCAGTCGATCACCTGGGTGGCTTGGACGTGCTGGTCAACAACGCGGGCGTCTTTCGTGCGCACCCACCGATGGAGACGTCCTACGCCGACTGGCAGGCGGCCTGGTCGCAGACGCTGGGGACGAACCTCGTGGGGGCAGCAAACGCGACGTTCTGCGCGGTGCCGCATCTGGTCGCAGCCGGTGGCGGGGCCGTGGTCAACGTGTCGAGCCGGGGCGCGTTCCGTGGTGAGCCGAACTGCCCGGCGTACGGCGCGTCGAAGGCAGGGATGAACGCGTTCGGCCAGTCGATGGCGCTCGCGCTCGCGCCGCACGGCATCTCGGTCGCGACCGTGGCGCCAGGGTTCGTGCAGACCGAGATGGCGCGCGAGGTCCTCGACGGGCCAGGCGGCGACGCGGTGCGGAGCCAGTCACCGCTCGGGCGCGTGGCGTTGCCTGAGGAGGTCGCCGCAGCGGTGCTGTGGCTCGCGTCGCCGGAGGCACGCTTCTCCACGGGCACGATCATCGACGTCAACGGCGCGTCCTACCTGCGGAGCTGACGCATCAGGGACCAGGGGCGAGGCAGGCGCATGCAGAAGGAGTTCTGGTGAGACTGACGACAACGGTCCGCAAGGCAGAGTTCGACCGCCAGGTGCAGACGTTGGTCGACCTCGGCTACCCGCCGCTGGCGGACTTGTCGGAGACGGCGTTTCGAGCACTGCTCGAGCCGCTTCGGGAACGGGTGACCGCGTACGGGCAGCTGGAGGAGCCGACGGCGGAGATGGTGCCGTTCGTCCTCGTGATCGGCAGGAGGCTGGTCCGGCCGGACGACGCCTTGGTCACCGTGACCGACGCCGGCCGGAGCCCGCTCACGACTGACGAGGGGGTCGCGCTGATCACGACTACCCGCACGCGTTGGAGAAGAACCACTGCTTCCAGCTGCTCGGCTCGCGGTGCGGTGACCGGCGGGTGCCGGGCTTGTGGATCAGTGACCGGAGGCCCAAGCTCGGCTTCTGCTGGGCGGGCAACCTGCACACCTGGCTAGGGGCGGCCTGCTGCGCCCAGCGTGCCTGAGCCTGCGATGAGTTGGCCGTGGCGGTCGGACCGGTGCGAGCGATAGACGGCGAGTGAGCGTGCGGTTTGCGACTCGTACCCGCCGCTACGGACGGCCGGGCGACTGGATGCACGCGCGTGCGGCAGCGATGGTGTCCTGAAGGCGATCGGGACGCTGGTCGATCGCCCACCTGACCACGTCGAGAGCATCGAGGAGCAGCAGGCACTCCAAGGTGTTCCACCTCTCTTCGAGACGTACGCCGAGCCCGACGGCGAGGGCCTCCAACTCGGCGCTCGACGGGTCGTCGATGAGCCGGTGGGCTCTCACCGCCGGTAGCAGGTCCCCGAATGGCAACAGGCCAGCGGAGGCTGAGCCCCAGTCGATCAGCACCGGATCACACGTGTCGCGAACCAAGAGGTTTCTCAACGAGAGGTCACCGTGACACAGCCCGAAGGCCAGGTCAGCGTCGTTCAGCTCCGTCAGAGCGGCTCGTAACCACTCCTGCTTGCCAGCGGAGTAGACCCCAAGTGCGATCAAGGGATCCGCCGGCGTCAGCTGGGCCACGTTGTAGGCGAGATGCGCCTTCCAGGCCTCGTGCAGGTCACGGCCGAACCGAGAGAAGAGGGCGGCAGGGGCATCATCCGTGACGGCAATGGAGTGCACGGTCCGCGCGTAGCGGCCGAGCGTCCTCCACAGCTCGGGAGAGCGGCGCTCGTTCCCTGGAGCTCCTTGCACGAAGGGCTGCCTGAGATACGGGACGTCTCTCAGGCAGCCCTGCGCGATGACTCCTGGGCTGGGGATACCCGCAGTGGCCGCCTTGCGCAGGCACCAGGCCTCGACCGCAAGCTCGTTCGTCCGCAAAGGATCGATTGCGAACCGGATGACGGCTCGCGCGGCACCAGCGCCCGTGACCCAGACATGGTTGACCGAGCCGTGACCCACGATGGGGGAGATGTCCTCGGCTGCCAGACCGTGTCGCCGAGCGATTTCTCGCGCCAAACGGACATCGCGCGGATTGGGCCGCGTGCTCCGCGGATCAGCCATGTACGAACCTGGCCAGCGGAGCGCTCAGGGAAGCGTCACGTAATGCCCGAGGAACTTCCGTGCCGATGCGGTGTCGAGACGGTAGTCCACGTTTGTCGCGCGGCAGATGGCGTCGCCCGTGATCGTGGTGGCGGCCACGATGTCGGTGTCGCCCAGGAAGTTCGGCCCGCCAGAGTCGCCGTAGCAGGTGCCACCGTTGCCCGTGGACGGGTTCATCGAGACGCGCAGCCACGACTTGGTGGTGGCGTTCAGCGTGCCGGTGGCCACCATCCGCACGTCGTCGTAGAGGAACTGGTGACCGCCAGGGCCTCGAGTCACCTCGTAGGCGCCGTAGCCGACGGACGTGATGCTTTGTCGCCGCGAGAGATCTGACAGCGAGCCAGCCGCTGGCAGCGATGCCGGGGCGATGCTGGTGATGGGGTCGGCGAGGACGACGACCGCGATGTCGTGCGGGTCGTTCTGACGCTGGCTGTACGCCGGATCGGCCTGGAAGGTGCCGCGGTAGACCGTGTCTCCGTCCTGGTACGCCGGATCGAAGGTCACTGCCACTCGCTCACCGTCTTCGCCGCAGTGAGCCGCCGTCAAGAACACCGTTGGCGAGATCAGCGTGCCCGAGCAGTACAGCCACGTTCCGTCGGAGTACTGCGTCGGCGAGACCAGCCCACCAACGTTCGGGTGGCGGTTGCCGTCGACCCTCCCGTTGGTGATGGCGGCAGCCGGCACCGCTGTCATGAGTGCTGTCAGCAGCGTGGCTGCGAGGACCATACGGCGCACGGCGAATCCATTCCTCGTGGGGGCAGTGCCTCGATCGTACTGAACCGCATCCCTGCCGACCAGGTGGCCGGACCGGGCTCAGGCCGTCGGAGCGTCGTCGTACGAGCCGCGAGGCGGGAGCTGCTGCAAGGTCCAGGTGTTCCCGTCGGGATCGCTGAAGGAGGTGAAGGACCCCCAGGCAAGCGTCTCGACCTCGCTCGCCTGGACGCCGCGGCCGAGCAGCTCTTGACGCGCCGCCTCGGCGTCGGGGACGACGACCTGAATGCTGTTCTGGGTGCCGGGAGTCATATCTGTGATGCCCTCCCCGAACGCGATCGAACACGCCGACGTAGGTGGCGTCACCTGCACGAACCTGACGTTCTCATCAACCCGCGCCTGCATGTCCAGCGCGAACCCGACCTTCTCGACGTAGAAGTCGATGGCCCTGTCCACGTCGGTCACTGGCACGAAGATGAGCTCGATCTTGCACTCCATGGCTGCCTCCGCTTTCACCGCCGCCGGGCCTGCTGCCCCACGACATCCCGGCCAGCATGTCTGAGCGCACCGACAGACCGCGCGTCAGCTGAAAAGCGAGTGAAGTTTGGCCCCTGGCGGTCAGGTGTTTTGTTTGAGTGTGCGGTTGCGTAGTTCGATGGGCGCCGCCGCGTAGGGTCGCCGACATGGCAGACCTGTGGAATCCGGGCGAGTCGTTGATCCTTCGGTACGGCCGGTCAGGGCAGACCCGATCCGTCCTCGCAGGAGTTGTGGTTGAGGACGTTGGCGAGGCTGTGACGGTGTGGGTGCCGCCACGGTCGCCAGTGGTGAGGCTTGCGGTGCCCGGCGGACCTTTCCTGCACGAGATGTCGCGTCGAGAGGCCCTCGAGATGCACGTCCGTCGAGCGGCGGTGATGAGACCGAGCCAGTGGTCCGGCCCAGGCATCGTCATGCACTTCCCGCTCGGCAAACCCTGGTCGGTGTGGTGGTTCTTCCACGTCGACGGGTCCTTCAACGGGTGGTACGGCAACCTCGAGGCACCAAAGGTTCGCTGGGAACGGCAGGACGGGTCGCGTGGGTTGGACTCCGCCGACCGTGAGCTGGACGTGGACATCGGGGCCGACGGCACGTGGCGGTGGAAGGACGAGGAAGCCTTCAGCGAGAAGACCGGGCTCGACGGCTACTGGACTGCCGAGCAGGAGTTGCAGATCCGGGCCGACGGTGAGCAGCTGATCGAGTTGCTGGAGCGGCGTCTTCCACCTTTCGACGGACGCTACACCGACTTCGCGCCCGACCCGGCCAGGGGGTTGCCGACTCTGCCTGAAAACTGGGACCATCCCCACCTCGTTACAGGTGCCTGACGACTAGATACCTGATGTGCACCGAATTCGAGGGGCGGATTCACGAATGGGACCACGGATCTGGCCATGACTTCCGCTGGTCCAAGCGACTCTGAACTGGTGTCTTACCTGGAGCGGGTGACGAGAATCGAACTCGCACTGTCAGCTTGGGAAGCTGATGTTCTACCATTGAACTACACCCGCGCGACGCCTCGGCGTACGCCGAGACGAGCGGGATCGATACTAACCTCACCCTTCCTGCCAGGCCATTTCGGCTGCCGACCGGGCAGCAGTCGACACGCGGATAGGCTCCGCGGATGGCCATCTTGCTCTCGCTGTTGTCGAGCTTGATGTGGGGGATGTCGGACTTCATCGGTGGCCTGGTCAGCAAGCGACGTCCGGCGATAGCGGTGGTGGGCTGGAGTGCGGCTCTCGGCCTGGTGATGGCCTCGATCGCGGTCGCCGCCTTCGGTGGCTGGCACGGTCCGTACGCGTGGTTGCCCTGGGGGATCGCCGCGGGCGCCAGTGGCGCGCTCGGGCTCGGCTGTTACTACGCGGCGCTCGCCTCCGGGACGATGGGAGTCGTCGCTCCGGTGACATCGCTCGGAGTGGTCGTCCCCATCGTGATCGGGCTGGCAGCGGGGGAGAACCCGGAGCGTCTCGTCTGGGCCGGCATCATCGTCGCGATCATCGGCATCGTGCTGACCAGTGGTCCCGAGTTCACCGGCGCGGCCTCCGCGCGGCCGGTCCTGATCGCCGCGCTGGCAGGCGTGCTCTTCGGGATCTTCTTCACCTGCGTGGACAACGGGGCCGAGGACAGTCCGGTGCTTACGCTGTGGGCCATGCGCGGCAGCGTCACGCTGGCCTTCGTCGTCGTAGCACTGGTCCGGCGTACGACGGGCGGACTGGCCGGCACCGACTTCGCCTGGGTGCTGCTGATCGCAGCCGGAGACCTCAGCGCGAACCTGATGTTCGCCATCGCGTCGACCAAAGGCTTCGTCAGCATCACCAGCGTCCTCAGCTCGCTGTTCCCGGTCGTGACGGTGCTGCTGGCCCGCGCCATCCTGCGCGAGCGGCTGCGGCTCGTGCAGACGCTCGGAGTCGCGGTGACGATGGTGGGGGTCGCCCTCATCTCCTTCGGATGAGCGAGGCGCTACGGTCATGCCCCGTTCGGTAGTCTCACTGCCGTGCTGCTGAGCGACCGCGACATCCGGGCCGAGCTCGACGCTCGACGGGTCGTGCTTGACCCGTTCGACGAGTCGATGATCCAGCCGTCGAGCGTCGACATGCGCCTCGACAAGTACTTCCGGGTGTTCGAGAACCACCGCTACCCGCACATCGATCCCGCCGAGGACCAGTCGGACCTCACCCGAGCCGTCGAGCCCAACGAGGACGAGCCGTTCATCCTGCATCCCGGCGAGTTCGTGCTCGGCTCGACGTACGAGGTCATCACACTGCCCGACGACGTCGCGGCCCGTGTGGAGGGCAAGTCCTCGCTCGGTCGGCTCGGTCTGCTGACCCATGCCACGGCCGGCTTCATCGACCCCGGGTTCTCCGGCCACGTCACGCTCGAGCTCTCCAACATGGCGACCTTGCCGATCAAGCTGTGGCCCGGCATGAAGATCGGGCAGCTGTGCTTCTTCCGCCTCACCTCGCCGGCCGAGAACCCTTACGGCAGCGAGAAGTACGGCTCCCGCTACCAAGGTCAGCGCGGGCCGACGCCGTCTCGCTCGTTCCAAAGCTTCCACCGCACGAAGATCTGACAGCTCTCCACACAAAGACGAGACGGGAGCACCCGATGTGGGTGCTCCCGTCTCGCGGGTGGGACCAGGTTCCGCCGGCTCAGCTGGCGCTGTCGAGGCGGGTGGCCAGCCGGCGCAGGGCGCGCGCCGCGCGTGGGTGGGTCGGGCGGCGGGTCGCCACCTTGTGCGAGGTGCGCTCGCGGATGAGCTCCTTGGCGAGCTGGTCGTTGAGGTTCATGATCCGGTGTCCTCTCGGAGGCTGGAAGTCGTTGTCTGCTTAGAGTTTGTACGTCGGTGGAGCGGTTGCTCTTGATGTTTCTTGCTGCGTACGGTCGTCGCCTCGCGGTCGACCGGCGGCGGTGGTCGCCGTCGGCTAGGCGCGTTGTAGGACCACATCGCCTGTCCCTGACTGGATGCTGAGCTCGACGGTCTGGTCGCCGTCAGACGGAGCGTCGCTGGCGTCGAGCGAGGAGCGCACGTCGCCGGTAACGGTCATGATGTCGAGGTACGCCGCCGTACCGTCGGCGACACCGATCTGGACGTCGCCGGAGCCCGTCTTCGCCCTCAGCTTGCCGTGCTCGAACCGCTTGACACGCAGGTCGCCCGAGCCGGCCATGGCGTCGATCAAGTCGCCGGCGTCTCGGACCACGATGTCGCCCGAGCCCGTCTTGACCTTCAATGCCTGCGCCACGTGGCCGAGGACCACGTCGCCGGAGCCGCTCACCATGTCGGCGTCGCCACCGACGGTCTCGACCTTCAGGTCACCGGAGCCGCACTTGGTGTCGCAGCGTCCCGCGGCGGTGACGATGTCGACGTCGCCTGACCCGGTGCGCACCTGGATGTTCTCGCCGAACTCGATCCGCACGTCGCCGGACCCGCTGGCGATACTCACGTCGCCCAGTTCGCCATGAAGGTCGCTGTCAGCCGAGGCCGACTGGAGGTGCACGTTGCTGCTCAGCGGCACCCGGATGGTGGCCCGGATCTCCCCGCGGCTACGGAAGAAGCCCGACTTGACCTTCGGCATCAGCACGGACACCTCCGAGCCGCGCCGCTCGACGCGGGTCTGCTCGATGAGCTCTTGCGCGTCGCCATGGAGGCTCTCGAGCTCGACCGTGGTGGTGTCGCGTTCCTCCGCGTGGACGTAGATCTCGCCCTGCCAAATCTCGGCCCTGAGGTCGACCGGCTGGGGGGTGTCAAACGTGTACATGGTGACCTCCGGGTTCATCGCACCCACCCCTGGATGCGTTTGTTGGACGAGCGGTTGCGGCCCGGTGCGCCGGGTCCGAATGGCGTGTTGATGTTGATGTTGACGTTTGCTCCGGTGGCCGCAGCACGAGCCGCGTTGACCAGCCAGGTGTTGAGCGACTGACCCCGCTTGTTTGCCAGGTCCTCCGCCTTGGTCTTCAGCGACTCGGGCAGGCGCAGGGTGATCCGCGCGACCGCCTCGTCGTCACCGTCGAAGTCGTCGGGCTCGGGTGGCGCTGGAGGGCCGGGCGGCTCGGGGGCTTGCCGGCCGGCGCCTTCGGCGGCGTTGCCGAGGACGACGAAGACCGGCTCGCGGCCCTTGAGCCGCACCTCGACCGATGTGCCCTGCAGCTCGTTGGTGATCTCGGACGCCGCCTCGGAGAGCGCGTCCATCAGCATCAGCCGGACGGCGGGGTCGAGGGCGAGGGCGAGCCGGTCGGCCGCTTGGCGGATCTCGTCGGACCCCGCCTCCGCGGCCTGCCCCAGGTCTCGGCGCAGTGCCTCGACGAAGTGTGTGATGTCCATGCGCACTACACTGACACCACTGTGGTGTCATGTCAACACCATAGTGAAAAGTTTGTCATCGGGCCTGGTCAGCGTCCTGTTTATCGGCCCGGGGGCCGCCGCTCGCCTTCGGGAGGCGACGTCTCCCCCTTCGCCTGCTCGATCGATGCCTGCTCAGTGACGTCGTCGCCCGCGGCGTCCCTCGCAGCAGGGTGGGCGCCCTGGTCGGCAGAGGTGGCCGGTGGTTCAGTCGGCGCGGTGACGGCCTCTCGCGGCTCGGTCTCTGCCGCTGTGACCGACGACTCCGCCGCTGTGACGTCAGGGTCGGCAGTGTCCGCTCTGGGCATCGGCGTACGCCGGACCGACGCGAGCAGCAGCTGCGCGACATCGAGCACCTCGACCGCCTCGTCAGCTGCGCCGTCGGCCTGCAGCGAGGTGAGTCCGTCGGACAGCATCACCCGACAGAAGGGGCAGCCGACCGCAATCTGCTCAGCACCCGTCGCGACGGCTTCCTTGGTGCGGTTGAGGTTGATGCGCTCACCGATCTTCTCCTCCATCCACATCCGGGCGCCGCCGGCGCCGCAGCAGAACGACTCCTTACCATGGCGTGGCATCTCCTTGAGCGTGGCACCCGGGACCACCGAGAGCAGCTCACGTGGCGGCTCGTAGACCTGGTTGTGCCGACCCAGGAAACACGGGTCGTGGTAGGTGATCGTGCGCCCGTTGACCGAGCTGTCGGTTGCGGCCACCGGCGTGAGCCGCCCGTCGCGCACCAGCCGGTTGAGCAGCTGCGTGTGGTGCACGACCTCCAGCTCGACCCCGAGCTGGCTGTACTCGTTCTTGAGCGTGTTGAAGCAATGCGCACACGTGGACACGACCTTCGTGGCCTTGGCCTCGGTGAGCACCGCGGCGTTTTGCATCGCGAGCTGCTGGAAGACGAACTCGTTGCCCGACCGCCGGGCCGGGTCGCCCGTGCACGTCTCCCCCTCTCCGAGCACGGCGAACGAGACGCCGGCCTCCTGCAGCAGCTCGGCGACGGCTCGGGTCGTCTTCTTCGCCCGGTCCTCGTAGGCGCCGGCGCAGCCCACCCAGAAGAGCCACTCGACCTCATCGAGGCTCTCGACGTCGGTGCCGACCACCTTGGGCTCGAACGGCAGGTCCTTGGCCCAGTCCATCCGGGCGCTGGGGGCCATGTTCCACGGATTGCCCTTGTTCTCAAGGCCTTTGAACAGCTGGTTGAGCTCGGCGGGGAAGTTCGACTCGACTAGCACCTGGTAGCGCCGCATGTCCATGATGTGGTCGACGTGCTCGATGTCGACGGGGCACTGCTGCACGCACGCCCCGCACGACGTGCATGACCAGAGCACGTCGGGGTCGATGACGCCGTATGCCTCCGCCTCCCCGATCAGCGGACGCTCGGCCTCCTTGACCACCGTGTCTGACAGGCCCTCGCGGTCCTTCTCGTCGGCAAGCAGATACGGCGCCTTGGCGTACGCATGCTCGCGTAGGCCCATCACGAGCAGCTTGGGTGACAACGGCTTCTCGGTGTTCCAGGCTGGGCACTGCGACTGGCACCGGCCACACTCCGTGCAGGACGTGAAGTCGAGGATGCCCTTCCAGGTGAAGTCCTCGACCTTGCCGACACCGAACGCTGTGTCCTCGTCGAGCTCCTCGATGTTCTCGAAGTCGATAGGTGTGCCGCCGGCCATCATCGGCTGCAGTGCGCCCAGGGCCGGTCGGCCGTCCGGCTCACGCTTGAACCAGATGTTCGGCCAGGCAGTGAACCGATGCCAGGCGACTCCCATCGTGGTGTTGAGCGAGAGCACGATCATCCAGGTGAACGAGATAATGATCTTGAGCATCGCCACCAGGTAGATGATGTTCTCCAGACCACTACGCCCGACCCCTGACACCGCTTCCCCGACGAAGAACGTCAGCGGGAAGTGGGACGTCGACGCGCTACTGCCTTGGAGCGCGTACTCCGCACCCCGCAAGACGATGATGCACAACGCGATGCCGACGATGACCGCCTCGACGAAGTACGCCTGCCACATCCGTGACCCGGCGAACCGGCTGTACCGGCCCTTGGCCCCGGTCGGAAGGTTGGCCAGCCGGATGCCGACGAGCACGAGAATCGACACCAGCATCGCCCAGGTGATCAGCTCTGTGGCCCACTCGAACACCACCCAGTGGCCCACCAGCGGCAGCGCGAACTCGGCGTCGAAGAGCTGCCCGAAGGCAGTGACCAGGGTAAGGAAGAGGAAGCCGAACCCGACGAAGACGAACCAGTGCGCGATCCCGACATGGCTCCACTGCAGCATGCGGGTGTGGCCCAGTGTCTCCTTGACCATCACGCCCCAACGTGACGCTCGGCGGTCGGAGCGACCGACCGCAGGCTGACCGGTTCCGATGACAGCGACGATCTTGCCCACGGCGGTGGCGAAGAGGGCGACGGCGACGACGGTGATGAGCAGCGACACGACGATCGCAAAGACCTGCATGGTCACTCCTCGCTTGCACCTTGCCTGAGCAGGCCAATCCTACCTGGAGGTAACTTCAGTCTTCGGTGGCCAACCGCCGCAGGCGCTCCACACGCTCCGGCTCGTGTCGCACGAGGTGGTCATCGCGAGACAGCAGCGCAAAGGCGCGGACGAAGCACGGCCGGGCCTCATCCATCCGGAACATCACGAGGTAGAGCTCGCCACGCTCCTCGTGCACGTAGCCGTCCTCGGCCATCAGGGGGTCGTCGGCGAGATCTTCCTGGCTCTCCAGAGCCTCGGGGTACCGCCGCAGCGAGCGCAGGGCACGAGCGACGGTTCGAAGTACGGTCGGGCCTGCGCCGATGACCAGCAGCGTTGAGCACCCGGCCGCGCTCGATGGCCAGGCGTCCTTGGGTGTGCTGGCGGTAGGTCGTGTCGGTGAACGACGTCAGCTCGATCTCGATCTGGTCGAGGCTGGCATCTGCTCCACTGAAGTGACCCTGCAGACCGAGCGCCCGCGCAGCCTGCGTCTGCAGCGCCATCCCCGGCAGGCTCGACATGCCCACGCGCTCGACGTGGGCCTGGAACGCGTCGTGCGAAGCCTTGGGGTCGCCGAAGTCCAGGTCTCGAGGATCAGCTCCTCTGTCTCGTCAGGAGTCATGTCTGCCTCTCTCGGGATCAGTGTGCAGGCCACGCGTGGCTGCGGGAAGGCGACACGACGACTCCGCCGTCATCCGGGCGGCCCCGACCAGCGCCCACCGATGCGGGTCGTGAGGGCGAGCGCCGTTGCGGTCACCCGGCGTACGACATCGGAGAGGTCAACCGGGGCATTCGTCTCGTAGGTCACCGCGACGGCCGCCAACGGATGACCGGCGGGATCGACGACAGGCACGGCGATCGACGAAAACCCCGCAGTCACGTCGCCCTCCTCGGTGGCGTGGCCGCGCTGGCGCGTCTCCGCAAGCAGCGAGCTCAGCGCCGACAACGACGTCGGACCGCCGCTGTGCCGCGACACGAACGTGGAGGGGTCGGGAAACAGCGCCCGCACCTGAGCCTTGGGCAGCCGCGACAAGATCGCCCGTCCGCTGGCCGTCAGGTGCGCCGGCAGGCGTACGCCGACATCGGTCACCAGCGACGGCCGACCGGCGGCACGCTCCTCCAGGAGGTAGAGCACGTCGGCTCCGTGCAGGGCGGCGAGGTGACCCGACTCGCCCAGCCCGTCGACGAGCTCGGCCAGCGGCCGGCGGGCCAGCCGCTGCAGCGGCGCCTGGCGGGTGTAGCCGCTGCCGACCTCGAACGCCGCGACACCGAGGCCGTAGCGGTGCTCGTCCTCGACGTGGGTCACGAATCCCTCGGCCACCATCACGTTGACGAGCTGGTACGCCGACGACCGCGGCATCGATGCGGCACGGGCGATCAGGTCCAGCGGCACCGGCTCGGGCTGCGTGGCCAGGTAGGAGAGCACCCGTAGCGCCCTGCTGGCAGCAGGTACCCGGCTCGGCATCTCGTCACGCTACCGTGAGTCTGAGATCTGAGACAGCAGTCGGGCGCAGACCCTGGCGCCCGAGCGCTGGGTCGCAGTCCAATGGGGTCATGACCACCCTCGTGAACGTCGGCGTCGGCCCGGTGTCGCCGGCCGATGTGGTGGCCGTCGCTCGCTATGGCGCCGGCGTACGCCTCGCAGACGACGCGGTTGCGGCCATCTCGGCGTCCCGCACCTATGTGGAGGCGCTCGCGTCCGCCGCCACGCCGTCGTACGGCATCTCGACCGGGTTCGGTGCCCTCGCGACGCGCCACATCCCACCCGCGATGCGCGCACAGCTGCAACGCTCCTTGATCCGCTCCCATGCCGCCGGCTCAGGTCCCGAGGTCGAGTCCGAGGTCGTCCGCGCGCTGATGCTGCTGCGGCTCTCGACGCTGGCGACCGGTCGCACCGGAATCCGGTTGGAGACGGCGCGCGCGATGGCGGCGCTGCTGACCGCAGGCGTCACGCCGATCGTGCACGAGTACGGCAGCCTCGGCTGCTCAGGCGACCTGGCGCCGCTCGCACACTGCGCCCTTGCGCTGATGGGTGAGGGCGAGGTCCGTGACGCGCACGGCGTGCGGCGGCCGGCCGCCGAGGTGCACGCAGAGATCGGTGTCACGCCGGTCGAGCTCGCCGAGAAGGAGGGCCTGGCGCTGATCAACGGCACCGACGGGATGCTCGGCATGCTCGTGCTGGCGCTCGACGACCTGCGGATGCTGCTCACGACCGCCGACATCGGCGCGGCCATGTCGGTTGAGGGTCTGCTGGCGACCGACCGCGTCTTCGCCGCCGACCTGCAGGAGCTGCGCCCCCACCCGGGCCAGGCGGCGTCGGCCACGAACCTCCGGGCCCTGCTCGCGGGCTCGGAGGTCGTCGCCAGCCATCGTGGTCCGGACTGCAACCGCGTGCAGGACGCCTACTCGCTGCGCTGTGCACCGCAGGTACTGGGGGCGGCGCGAGACACCGTCGCGTACGCCGGCCTGGTGGCCGAGCGGGAGCTCTCCGCGGCCGTGGACAACCCGGTGGTGCTCGAGGACGGTCGCGTGGAGAGCAACGGCAACTTTCACGGCGCGCCGATCGCCTACGTGCTCGACTTCTTGGCGATCCCGGTCGCTGACGTCGCCAGCATGGCCGAACGGCGTACGGACCGCTTCCTCGACATGGCCCGAAACGCGGGGCTGCCGCCGTTCCTGGCCGACGACCCCGGCGTCGACAGCGGGCACATGATCGCCCAGTACACGCAGGCGGCGATCGTCTCCGAGCTCAAACGGCTCGCGAACCCGGCCAGCGTCGACTCGATCCCGTCGAGCGCGATGCAGGAGGACCACGTGTCGATGGGGTGGTCCTCGGCACGGAAGCTGCGGCGCAGCGTCGACGGGCTCACCCGGGTGCTGGCCATCGAGATTCTCACCGCTGCTCGGGCCCTGGACCTGCGCGCTCCGCTGCAGCCCGCGCCGGCGACTGCTGCCGTTGTGGCCGCACTCCGCGAGCGCGTTGCCGGTCCCGGACGCGACCGCCACCTGGCTCCCGAGATCGAGGCGGTGGTGCAGCTCGTCACTACCGGAGCCCTCGTCGAGGCCGCCAACTCCGCCCTGTCCACCCCGCTCGTCTAGCCCGATCGATCCCCAGCCAGAACGGAAGTCCTGATGGCCACCACCGCCTCACCTCGCGTCGTACGCGCCGCTCGCGGCACCGACCTCACTGCCCGCGGCTGGCAGACCGAGGCACCCATGCGGATGCTGATGAACAACCTCGACCCGGAGGTGGCAGAGCATCCGGAGGAGCTCGTCGTGTACGGCGGCTCCGGCAAGGCCGCCCGCGACTGGCCGTCTTATGACGCCATCGTCCGGTCGCTCACCGACCTCAGGCTCGACGAGACGCTGCTGGTGCAGAGCGGCCGCCCCGTGGGCATCATGCAGACGCACGAGTGGGCGCCGCGGGTTCTCATCGCGAACTCGAACCTGGTGGGCGACTGGGCCAACTGGGAGGAGTTCCGTCGGCTCGAGCATCTTGGCCTCACGATGTACGGCCAGATGACGGCAGGTTCGTGGATCTACATCGGCACCCAGGGCATCCTGCAGGGCACGTACGAGACCTTCACTGCAGTCGCCGCGAAGCTCGCCGCCGCGGGCCGACATCAAGCCTCCGGCGGCTCGCTTGCCGGCACGATCACGCTCACCGCCGGACTGGGCGGGATGGGTGGCGCGCAACCGCTGGCCGTCACGATGAACGATGGCGTGTGCATCTGCATCGAGTGCGACGACACCCGCATCAAGCGGCGCATCGAGCATCGCTACCTCGACGTACGGGCAGACTCGCTGGCGCATGCGGTGGAGCTCGCAACCAAGGCCCGCGATGCGCGGAAACCTTTGTCCATAGGGGTTCTGGGCAACGCAGCGGAGATGGTGCCAGAGCTGCTGGCGATGGATGCCCCGATCGACATAGTGACCGACCAGACGTCGGCGCACGACCCGCTGATGTATCTGCCGATCGGCGTGGACTTCGAGGACTGGGTGTCGTTCCGGGAGAAGGACCCGGCGGAGTTCACCACCAGGGCGCGCGACTCGATGGCGCTGCACTGCGAGGCGATGGTGGGCTTCATGGATGCCGGCGCCGAGGTGTTCGACTACGGCAACTCACTGCGAGCCGAGGCGCAGCTCGGCGGTTTCGACCGGGCGTTCGAGTACCCGGGCTTTGTGCCGGCGTACATCCGGCCGCTGTTCTGTGAGGGCAAGGGGCCGTTTCGCTGGGCGGCGCTCTCGGGCGACGCCAAGGACATCGCCGCCACCGACAAAGCGATCCTCGAGCTCTTCCCGGACAACGACAACCTGCAGCGCTGGATCAAGAAGGCCGGTGAAAAGGTCCAGTTCCAAGGGCTGCCGGCTCGGATCTGCTGGCTTGGGTACGGCGAGCGCCACCTGGCGGGGATGCGGTTCAACGACATGGTCGCCTCGGGTGAGCTGCAGGCACCGCTTGCGATCGGTCGTGACCACCTCGACTGCGGGTCGGTGGCCTCGCCGTACCGCGAGACCGAGTCGATGCTCGACGGCTCGGACGCCATCGCCGATTGGCCGCTGCTCAACGCCATGGTCAACGTGGCGTCCGGTGCGTCGTGGGTGTCGATTCACCACGGCGGCGGTGTCGGCATCGGCCGCTCCATCCACGCAGGTCAGGTCGTCGTCGTCGACGGCACCGAGCTGGCCGGGCAGAAGGCAGAGCGCGTGCTCACCAACGACCCCGGCATGGGTGTGATCCGCCACGTGGATGCCGGCTACGAGCGGGCCGACGAGGTGGCGACCGAGCGTGCCATTCCTATCCCGATGCAGTCAGCTGCGGCCGGTGCGGAGAACGAGGCAGACGCGTGACCCATCCAGAGGTCGCCAACCCCGAGGTGCGTGAGACGTTGCGGATGGAGCGGCGCTCCATCGACGTGGTGCCCGACGAGGAACGACACGGGACGTCCCGTCGGGTTACAACCTGACAGGACACTAGGGGCATCTCTGCTAAGTTCGGCGAAGATGGTTCTAGAGTGGGAGCAGATCGTCATCGACGCGGCTGACCCGGTCGGTCTCGGGCAGTGGTGGGCGGACGCGCTGGACTGGGTTGTGGTCAATGACTCGAGCGAGGAATTTGAGATCCGTCCAGCTGTTGACCGCCTTCCTGGGTTGCTGTTTGCGCCTGTTGGTGACAGCAAGGTGACGAAGAATCGACTTCATCCAGATTTCCGACCGGATGACCAGGACGAAGCGGTGACCCGCTTCCTGTCACTCGGCGCCCGTCCGGTCGACATCGGCCAAGGCGAGCAGTCTTGGGTCGTGCTTGCCGATCCAGAGGGCAATGAGTTCTGCGTGCTGTCCAAGCGCCACCGCTAACTGCGGCTGAGGACGTCGAGCTGGTCGGGAGTGCGTCGACGTCGAGCGCGTAGGTGTCCTCGCGCTGCTCGGTGAGCTTCTCGAAGACGTGCTCATCGTGGTCGGCAAGCTGACCGTGAACTGCCTCAACGCGTACGGCGGCCGCATGACGATGCTGACCACGGTCGCGTCGATCAGCGGCGCTTCGCGCGGCAGCTTAAAGCGGCGGCGCGTTCGGCTGCGTGCTGACGGCCCGCGCGCTCGGCATCGGGCGGCTGAACGTGACCCAGCGGCTCTGGATGCGCTCGCCCGGTGGATGACGGTAGACGACCTCGGAAGACGCGTCCGGGCCGTTGGGAGACGCCACGGGTGGTGTCGGCGGCACGAGGGACGACATCACTCGGCCGAGGCCGTCGGTGAAGAGCAAGCTGGTCGGGTCGTCCGCGTTGCCGGTGATGGTGAGCTCGCCCCGGTGCAGTGCGTCGTGGTGGAACGGGCACAGCGCTCCAAGGTTGCCAGTGTCGGTGGGCCCGCCGGCGAGCCAGCTGATGAGGTGGTGGACCTCGAGGTGGTGGGCAGCACCGCAGCCGGGGATGAGGCAGGTGCGGTCGCGGTCGAGGATGAGCCGCCGGGTGCGGTCGGGGACGATGCGTTGGGCGCGTCCGACGCTGACAGGCGCGCCTTCGGTCTCCCAGACCGGCTGGGTGAGCCCGTCGCAGCAGATCTTGTGGAGAAGGTTCTGCGGGAGCGCCTGGCCCTGGTTGAGCCATCCGCCGTCGGTGTCGACGTGCAGGTAGATGCGGTACTTCGACCGTCGGCTCGTGGACGTGACCGTCGACAGGGACCGGTTGCAGATCTCGAGAAGGGCGTCCATCCAGCCGACGTTGGGCTGGCCGGTGTGGAACAGCGCATCCTTGGCTTCCTTGAGAGCTTGCTCGATCAGTGCGCCGTCGTCAGCGGGTGCGTCGACGGTCATCTTGAACCGCTGCCCGTCGTGGAAGATCGCGGCACCACCTCTTGCTGAGGTGGCTGCGGCGTCGCTGGTCTGGTCGGTCTCGGGGTCGGTGAAGGTGTAACGGGACAAGGTGGAGCGCAGCTGGGTGACGGTCGCGACCTTGGCGAAGGAGGCGACCTCGGCGTCGTTGCGGGCGGGCGCATGCTTGGCGACGGTGATGACCTGGTCGACCGACAGTTGGCCGGCCACCAAGGCGCCGACCGTGGCCGGCAGCTCTCGACGGCGGCGGGCGACCGCGGTGATCTGGCGCGCCCGCTCCGGTGAGAGCCCCGCCTTCCAGCACAACCAGTGCTCCACGGACTTGATGCCGTAGCCCCGCCAGAGGTCGGACTCGATCAGATCGGCAGCCAGCTCGACCAGCCTCCCGTGAGCTGCATTGAGGGCACCGGCAGCAGCGGCGACCTGCGCCTCGATCGCCTGGACCTGCCCCTCGCGTACCGTCAACATGCTCACAATCGTACAGGTGTTCGACGACAATTAGCGGGTCAAGATTCGGAGTGTGGATAACTGACAACTGATGAAACGGCTTAAGCGACGTGCAACCGGTCGGCCGTCACCAAGTTCCGCGGTGGACCACTTCAGCGACTGGGGTGCGACCCCGCTTGAGCGACGGTGACAACGTGTCGGGCGCTCGGTGGCCGATGCTGACCGCGCCGATGGGGCTGTAAGCCTCCGGAACCGCGAACTCGGATCGAAACGCTCCCCACTGTGGTTTCGGTATGCCGAAGAAGCACGCACCGAGGCCCTCGTCGGTGACGGTCTGCAGCATCAGCAGCGCTGCCATGCCCGTGTCGATGTCCCAGTAGGGGACAGGCCAACGGTCCTCGTCCTTGTCGGTCCAGCCCTTGTCGGGCTCGGCGTACCGGTCCAGGTACGCCTGCTTGCACGACAGCGGGACGACCATCACCGGGGCGCTCTGCATCCCGCGCAGCCAGCTGTCCGGCTCGTCCTCGTTGTCGTCGGGAGTAGCGGCGGCCCAGAAGCGCTGCACGTCCACGGCGGTGTCGAGCAGAAGAAAAGCCCAGCCCTGGCTGAAGCCCGCGCTGGGCGCGTGCAGGGCGTTGGTGAGGATCCGCTCCACCACGTGTGGATCTACCGGTTCGTCTGAGTAGTTGCGCACCATCCGGCGCCGGTTGACGACCTGCTGGAACTCCACGTCCACGCTCCTGCCTGGTTGTCCGGGGAGGAAGCGCGGAACTCTACCAAGCGGTTCCCGCAGTCGGTGGAAGCTCCGGCATGGGTCTTGACAGGGCGAAAATGTGGACCATAATTGGTCTGGACCAATGGTTCACTTCGACTTGGGAGTCTCGACCGTGCGCACCTCACGATTCCTCGCTACCGCCCTCACCCTCGCCTCCCTCACCGCCGTACCTCTTGGCACCACGGCCGGCGCAGCAACGACAGCTGGGCCTGGCGCCGCGGCTCAGTCAGGCGCCGTGACATCGTGCACCACATCGCCTGATGCGCCCAAGAGGCAGTACCGGGCTGACTGGATCGCCAGTGTCGTCAACATCGACTGGCCGTCGCGCCAAGGGCTGACCCCGGCCCAGCAGCAGGCCGAGCTCGTCGGCTGGTACGACGAGGCCGTCGCCCGCGGCCTGAACTCCGTCATCGTGCAGGTGCGGCCGACCGCCGACACGTTCTGGCCGTCGGATCTCGAGCCGTGGTCGAAGTACTTGACCGGGACGCAGGGCAAGGATCCCGGCTACGACCCGCTGGCGTTCGCGGTCGAGCAGGCACACCAGCGCAACCTCGAGTTCCATGCCTGGCTGAACCCCTATCGCGTATCGATGGACACCAACCGTGACGCACTCGTCGCGAGCCATCCCGCGCGCGTCCATCCCGACTGGGTCGAGGCGTACGGCGGGAAGCTCTACTACAACCCCGGCATCCCCGAGGTTCGCAGGCTCACCGAAGACGTCATCATGGAGACGGTCACCCGCTACGACATCGACGGCGTGCACTTCGACGACTACTTCTACCCCTATCCGGTGGCCGGCCAGGCGTTCCCCGACAGCGACACCTACGCGCAGTACGGCGCTGGCTTTGACAACTTGGCCGACTGGCGGCGGCACAACACCGACCTGCTCATCTCCGAGCTGGACCAGCGCATCCACGCGGCAAAGCCGTGGGTGAAGTTCGGCGTCAGCCCCTTCGCCGTATGGCGCAACGTCGCCACCGACCCTGAAGGCTCCGACACCACCGCTGGTGTGCAGACGTACGACGACCTGTACGCCGACACCCGCCGCTGGGTGCGTGAGGAGTGGGTCGACTACATCGCGCCGCAGGTCTACTGGAACATCGGCTTCGCCCCCGCCGACTACGCCAAGCTCCTCCCGTGGTGGTCCGAGCAGGTCACTGGCACCGACGTCCAGCTCTACATCGGCCAGGCGACCTACAAGGTCGGGACGTCTACGCAGGACCCGGCGTGGTTCGACCCGCGGGAGATGACCAAGCACCTGTTCCTCAACCGCGACTACCCACAGGTGGACGGCGACATCTACTTCTCCGCCAAGGGCGTGCGCGCGAACCGCCTCAACCACATGGACATCGTCGAGGCCGACCACTACCAGCACCCTGCGCTGATCCCCGTCACGAGTGGCGTGCCAGGGCGTGCACCCAGCGCCGTCCAGGGCCTGGTTGCGAGCAGGTCGACCGAGGGTGTGCGCCTGAGATGGAGCGGCGACGGAGTCTCGTACGCCGTCTACCGGTTCGACGACCGCCCGCCTGTGGACAGCTGCGACTTCGCAGACGCCCGCCACCTGGTTGCCAGCATCCGCGGCAGCGAAGGCAGCCGTGCGGAGGCATGGACCGACACGACCGCGCAACCGGGCAACGTCTACACCTACTACGTGACGGCACTCGACCGCGCCTACCGCGAGAGCGGGAGGAGCAACCCCGGCACCGTGCGGTGACCGCGGGCTGATCCCCGGCGCAGAGCTGACTACGACCGCACCCACGTACTCCGGGTCGGCTCTGCGCCTGGGACTGCGCGTAGGGTAGGTCGTGTCAGGTTGATGCCAATGCGGCCGATGCTGTACCAATGGTCCATGACAACCATCGATGCCGGGCGCGAGACCGTCAAGCAGCGCCAGGTGCGCGAGCGCCTCGAGGAGCTGATCGCCTCGCTGTCGCCCGGGGAGCCGCTGCCGGTCGAGCGGGACCTGGCGCGCGAGTTCGGCGTTGCCCGGATGACGTTGCGCCGGGCCGTCGACGCGTTGGTGCTCGAGTCCCGGCTGATCCGTCGCCAAGGCTCCGGAACGTTCGTCGCGGCTCCCAAGGTGACACAGCGGCTGTCGGCGACGTCGTTCTCGGCGGACATGCGAAGCCGCGGGCTGCGGCCGGGTAGTCACAACCTGTTTGCGCGCCGGTACCCGGTCGGGGTGATGCTGTCGTCGCTGCTCGAGATCCCCGCGCACTCCAACGTCCTGCACGTACGCCGGTTGCGGCTCGCCGACGACGTACCCATGGCTCTCGAAGACCTCCACGTCCCCTGCGATGTCGCTCCGGGTCTCACCGGGGCCGACCTCGAAGGCACCTCGTTCTACGAGCTGCTCGAGGAGCGATGGGGAAACCCGATCGTCGCCGGCACCCAAACGGTGGAGCCGTGGCTGATCACTGCCGAGGAAGCCGCCGCCCTCGAGACCGAGGCCGGGTCACCGGCGTTCCTGTTCGAGCGCACGTCACGGGTCGCCGACGGCCGCGTCGCCGAGTACGTCCGCTCGATCTACCGAGGCGACCGCTACCGCATCGTGGTGGACATCTTCCCGCGGTAGGCCGACTGCGGTTTGGCTCTTGACGGAACGGTCGCTGAGGGATGAGAATCGACCGGAGGTCTAGACCTATGGTCTGGATCGGGTGGTCATCGGCTTCACTCCTACGAAAGGGAGTCATCATGCAGGCACGGCGCTTCGCCGTCGGACTGGCCGTCGTGAGCCTTCTCGCCTCGGCATGTGGCGGCGGCTCCTCGGACTCGTCCGGGTTCAAGAGCTCTGGGGACGAGAAGGTCAGCGCCAAGGGCGAGACCCTCACCGTCTGGATCATGGAAGGCACCAACCCCGATGCTGACCCGTTCTTCAAGGAAGTCTCGACGGCGTTCGAGGAGGAGACGGGCGCAAAGCTCGACGTCCAGTACGTCCCGTGGGCAGAGGCCCACGACAAGTTTGTGAACTCCATCGCCGGCGACACGACTCCCGACGTCGCGGAGGTGGGTACCACGTGGACGCCGGAGTTCGCCGACTCGGGTGCCCTCCTCGACCTCACCGGCCAGGTGCAAGACGCCGGGCTCGAGGACGACCTGGTGCCCGGACTGGTCGAGGCGGGGACCGTCGACGGCGAGCTCTACGGCATGCCGTGGTACGCCGGCGTACGTTCGGTCGTCTACCGCACCGACGTCTTCGAGAAGGCCGGAGTCGAGCCGCCGACGACCTGGGACGAGCTCGTTACCGTCGGCGAGAAGCTCAAGGCCGCCGAGCCGGACATGATCACGTTCCCGGTTCCGGGTGACAGCGAGTACGGCGTCTACCCCTTCATCTGGGGCAACGGCGGCGACATCGCGACCCAGGAAGGCGACTCGTGGAAGTCCACCATCGACTCGCCTGAGTCGCAGGAAGGAATCTCCTTCTACACCGACTTGGCGCTCGAGCACGGGTTCTCGACACCGGCCGCGACGACCTGGGACGAGGCCGACCTCAGTGACGCGTTCTCGCGCGGCGAGGTCGCGATGATGATCTCGGGCAGCTGGACTCCCGGTGCGCTCGTCGAGGCGAACCCTGACCTCAAGGGCAAGATCGGTGCGTTCCCAATCCCGGGCAAGGACGGTGGCGTGAGCCCCTCGTTCCTTGGTGGTTCACACCTGTCCGTCTTCCAGACGGCCGAGAACCCCGACCTCGCCTGGGCCTTCGTGCGGATGATGTCGACCGGCAAGTTCGCTCAGGAGTGGGGCCAGCAGTCCGGCTTCTTCCCGGGCACCAAGTCCCTGCTCGAAGACGTCGAGCAGCAAGACGACCCAGTGGTGGCGCCCTTCGCGCAACAGATGGTCGATGGTGGCAAGAGCGTGCCGGTGACTCCGCTGTACGGCCAGGTGCAGGGCAAGAAGACGGTGTCCGCGATGCTGCAGTCGATTCTTTCCGGCGACTCCTCGGTCGGAGAGGCGACCAAGCAGGCGGCGAAGGAAATGGATGACATCTTCTCCCGGGGAGAGTGACACGTGTCGGCAGAGCCGACGTTGAAGGACCCACCGGCGGCTGGGAGCACTGTCTCCCAGCCTGCCGGCGCAAACGGGCGAAGCTCCCGGCGTACCAGCAAGCTCAGCGGCAAGACGTGGCGGCCCTGGCTGTTGCTGGGTCCGGCGCTGATCGTCCTGGGTGGGCTGCTGCTCTACCCGCTCTACCGGGTCGTCGCCTTGTCGTTGCAGGAGTTCGGTCTGCGTCAGCTCGTGACCGGCGAGACGCAGTGGATCGGACTCGACAACTATCGCGAGGTGGTGGCCGACCCCCTGCTGTGGCGGGTTGCCTTGCCGAACACGGTGATCTTCGCCGCCGTCAACGTCGCCCTCACCGTCATCGTCGGCACGCTGATCGCGCTGCTGTTGGCCAAGGTCGGTCCCTGGACGCGCGGCCTGCTGACGAGCGTGATCATGGTGGCGTGGGCGGTCCCCGCCGTCACCGGCACCTACGTGTGGGTCTTCCTGTTCGACCCGCGCGCCGGCGTGGTGATGCGGGTGCTGGACACGGTCGGTTTGGTTGATCCCGACACGACGAACTGGTTCACCGAACGCCTGCCGTTCTATGCCATCGCCACGTTGAACGTCGTCCACCACGGCTTCCCATTCGTCGCCATCACGATCCTGGCCGCCTTGATGACGCTGCCGCAGGACACCATGGAGGCAGCGGTCATGGATGGTGCGGGTTCGTGGCGCCGCTTCTGGTACGTCACCGTGCCGCTGCTCAAGCCGGTGTTCGCCGTCGTCACGATCTTGTCGACGATCTGGGACTTCAAGGTGTTCACCCAGATCTACCTCATGCCGGGCGGCGACGGCACCAACCGCGACGTCCTCAACCTGGGCACGTGGTCCTACATCACTGCGATCTCGCAGAACCGGTACGGCCTCGGGGCCGCGATCGCCGTGCTCCTCACCTTGTTGCTGCTGGTGATTACGGCGGTCTATCTCCGGGCGCTCTTCAGACAAGACGAGATATGAGCACCCGGCAGCGCTCCCGGGCCAACGCGGTCAGCGGCTCGCGCACGCTCTCCGGCCGGCTGTGGACCGCGCTCGGTGTGATCGCGGTGCTGGCGTTCAGCCTCTTCCCGGTCTTCATCATGGTGTCGACGGCCGTCGACGCCCGGGCCAACGACGGCTCGCGCAGCTTGCTGCCCACGGACTTCACTCTCGACAACTTCTCGTTCGTTCTCGACGAAGGCAACTTCACGACGTACCTCCGGAACTCGATCGTGGTCGCGCTGGCGACCGTGCTGATCAGCTCGGCGATCGCGCTGCTGGCCTCCGTGGCCGTGTCACGCTTCAAGTTCCGGTTCCGCACGGCAGTGCTGATCATGATCCTCGTCGTGCAGATGGTGCCGCTCGAAGCGCTGGTGATCCCGCTCTTCCTGCAGGCGAAGTCACTGGCCCTGCTCGACCATCTCTTCGGACTTGTGGTGGTCTACGTCGCGTTCTCGCTGCCATTCGCGATCTGGACGCTACGGGGTTTCGTCGCCGCCATCCCGGTCGAGATCGAGGAGGCGGCGTACGTCGACGGCGCCTCGTGGCCGCGAATGTTCTGGTCGATCCTGCTGCCACTGTGCGCGCCAGGCCTGGTTGCCACCAGCGTCTTCTCGTTCATCACCGCCTGGAACGAGTTCATCTTCGCCATCACCTTCATGAGCGACGAGTCGAAGTACACCGTGGCGGCGGGCCTGCGTCAGTTCTTCACGCAGTACGGCACGAACTGGGGTGCGGTGATGGCCGGCTCCACCCTGATCACCTTGCCGGTGATGCTGTTCTTCGTCGCCGTCCAACGCCGGCTGAGCTCGGGTTTGGTCGCCGGGGCGGTGAAAGGGTGAGCGAGCTGCGGTCGCTGGTGCAGTCGGTTCTCGTGCCTGGCTTCGACGAAACGACGACACCTGACTGGCTGGCCCGACGCCTCGACCAGGGCCTGGCCGGTGTCTGCTGGTTCGGGCAGAACGTCACCGGGCCCGAGCAGGCGCGCCAGCTCGCCGACGAGCTGCACCGGGCGCGCGAAGGGGTGCTCGTGCTCAGCGACGAGGAAGGTGGCGCCGTCAGCCGGCTGGAGGCTGCGCGCGGCTCCTCGTGGCCCGGACACGCCTCGCTCGGACAGCTCGATGACGTGACCGTGACACACGCGGTTGCGGCGGCGCTCGGTCGGCAGGTGCGAGGTGCCGGCGTCGACGTGGCGCTGTCGCCGTGCGTCGACGTCAACTCTGACCCTGACAACCCGGTCATCGGCGTCCGTTCGTTCGGCGCGACCCCAGAGCTCGTCTCTCGTCATGGCGCCGCGTTCGTGCGGGGGCTCCAGTCGAGTGGCGTCGCGTCCTGCGCGAAGCACTTCCCCGGTCATGGCGCGACCCGCACCGACTCGCATGTGGATCTGCCGTACGTCGACGCACCCGCCGCCGTCCTGCGGGAGCGCGACATCGAGCCGTTTGCCGCTGTGGTCGAGGCAGGGGTCCGGTGTGTGATGACCGCGCACGTCGTCTTCCCGGCGCTCGACGACCAGCCGGCAACGATGAGTCCCACCCTGCTGTCGCTGCTGCGCGACGAGCTCAGGTTCGACGGTGTCATCATCAGCGACGCGTTGGACATGCACGCGATCTCTCATGGGGTCGGACGAGGCCCGGGAGCCGTCCGGGCCTTGGCCGCCGGGGTCGACCTGGTCTGCATGGGCAACCCGTCGTTCCCCTCGGCGTACGACGCCGAAGCCGTGCTTGACGAGGTTGTGGAGGCGGTAGTGGCCGCCGTCGACGACGGCTCGCTGAGTCGGGAGCGGCTGGAGCAGGCTGCGGCCCGGGTAGCCGATCTGGCGACGTGGGTCGCCACGGCGTCCGGCGGCGCACCGCCCGACGAGCCAGCGGTCGGCGACGACTCACGCGCAATTGGCCGTGACGTCGCTCGGCGGGTCGTGCAGTCGAAGGGCGACGTGCGGGTCGACGGCGTACCCCTCGTGATCGAGCTGGTCGGTCCGGTCAACGTCGCGGCCGGTCGCCAGCCCTCCCCGTTCCTTGCCGAGCTGCGGCGCCGTCATCCGCAGCTGGACGTCATCTCGGTCGCGTCGGAGTCCGACGTCGCGGCTCTGCCGACCGGTCAGAGCCCGGTCGTGGTGCTGGTCGGTCAGCGCCGCGACGCCGACACGGCCGCAGCACTCCACTCCGTGCTGGCAGCTGGTGGCGATGCGGTCGTGGTCTATACCGGGCTCGCCACCGACGACGACCCCGGCGAGCGGACCGTGCACTCCTTCGGTGGTGGTCGCGCCATGGCGGAGGCTGTCGCCGACCTGATCTGCGGCGTAGGCGCAGGTGCGCAGTGATCATCGTCGCGGCCGCTTCCGGTACGTCGGCCGATGGCCTTGACGTCGGCGTGGTCGACATCGACTGGGCGGGCGCCGAGCCGAACAGCGGACCGGACGGCGGACCGGACCTCGAGCTGAGGTTGCTGCACCTGCGCACCGAGCCGTGGCCGGCCGGCCTCGGCGAAGCTGTGCTGGAGCTGCTCCCGCCAGCGGTCACGACCGCAGCGCGCATCTGCGAGCTCGACACCGCGATCGGACAGGCCGTTGGCGCGGCCGCTCGACGGGCCATCCGCGAGTCGGACACCGACGTCGAGCTCGTGGTGTCTCCCGGCCAGACCGTGCACCATGAGGTGCGCGACGGTGAGTGCCTTGGCACGTTGCAGATCGGGCAACCTGCCTGGGTCGTCGAGGCCACCGGGCTGCCGGTGGTGTCGGACCTGCGCGCCCGCGACGTCAGCGCCGGCGGGCACGGTGCCCCGTTGGCCAGCACCCTCGACGCACTCTGGTTGGCAGCCGCCGGCGGGCATACCGCCGCTCTGAACCTCGGGGGCATCGCCAACGTCACTGTTGTAGGCGGGGCCGGAGAGCCGGTGATGGCGTGGGACACCGGGCCCGCCAACTGCCTGATCGACATCGCCGCAGCGCGCGCCACTGACGGACTGCTGCGTTGCGACGTGGACGGCGCGATCGCCGCCCGCGGCGTCGTACGGTCCGATCTGCTCGACCGGCTGCTGGCCCACCCTTACTTCGCGTTGACCCCCCCGGTGTCGACAGGTCGAGAGGTGTTCTCGGAGCAGCTGCTCAACGAGGCCTTGGCGCAGATGGCGCCGATCGAGCCGGACGACATCGTGGCGACCTTGACGGAGCTGACTGCGGTCTCGGTGGCACGCGCGTTGCGGCCGTACGACGTGGTCGAGGTCGTGGCATCCGGTGGGGGAACCCGCAACCCCACCTTGATGGAAGCTCTGCGGCGTGCGTTGGGTCCGACGCGGCTGACAACAAGCGACGACCGGGGGATTCCTGCCGACGCGAAGGAGGTCGTGATGTGGGCGTTGCTGGGATTCCTCTGCTGGCACGGCATACCGGGTTCGACGCAGGCGACCGGCGCCCGGACTCCGAAGGTTCTCGGGCGGATCAGCCCCGGCGACGAGCCGCTCGTGCTGCCCAGCCCCGCGCAGTGCCGGCCGCGACAGCTGCGGGTGCTCTCTTCGGTCGTGGACAGGCGATGACAGCGCGCCGACTCGGAGTGAGCACCGCCTTCGTCGACGGCGCCATGGTCGCTGGCGATGTGGAAGTCTCCGAAGGCCACGTCACGGCTGTCGGACTGCCTGCGGCGCCCGGTGGACGGATCGCTGTTCCGGGCCTGATAGACCTGCAGGTGAACGGCTTCGCCGGGGTCGATCTGATGACCGCCGAGGTCGATGACGTGCACCGCTTGGCACAGTCGCTGCTCACCCACGGGGTCACAGCCTGGTTGCCGACGCTGATCACCGCTGCCACCAAGCAGACCGTCCGAGGCACCTACCTGGGCGGCGATCCCGCCGATCGGAGCGCCGCATGACCCAGAAACCCTTGACCCAGAAACCCTTGACCCAGAAACCCTTGACCCAGGATCCCTTGACACCGTCCCTTCTGCAGCAGGAGCTCGCGTCGCAGCCCGACGTCGCGGCTGCGTTCGTCGACCGCACCCGGCCGCGACTCGATGAGCTGAGGAGCGCACTGCGGGCAGGTGAGATCGACGGCCTGGTGCTGGCGGCCCGGGGCAGCTCCGACAACGCCGCGCGGTACGCGCAGTACCTCTGGGGTCTTCGACTCGGTCTGCCTGTCACGCTCGCGACCCCGAGTCTGCACACGGTCTACGGCCGCACTCTCGACGTACGCCGGCATGCTGTCGTAGCCATCTCCCAGTCCGGCACCTCGCCCGACGTGGTGAGCATGCTCGACGAGGCCCGCGCGCAAGGCAGCCCAACCCTTGCCATCACCAACGACGGCAGCTCACCGCTGGCGCGAGCCGCCGACACGGTCGTCGACCTGGCCGCCGGACCGGAGCTCTCCGTCGCCGCAACGAAGACGTACACCGCGTCGCTGCTGGCGGTCGCGCTGCTGGCAGTGGCGATGGGCGACCCGTCTGAGCGCTCCGACGCGCTGCACGCACTGGAGCAGGTACCCGGTGCGCTGTCAGCGGCGATCACTGAGACTTCCGGCGTCGCCGCAGCGGCCGCGCTTCTCGATGCCGGCGACAGAGCTGTCACCGTTGGGCGTGGGCTCAACTTGAGCACCGCCTACGAGACCGCCTTGAAGATCACCGAGCTCACCGGGGTGCTGGTAGCGCCGTACTCGCCCGCCGACCTGCTGCACGGCCCCGTCGCAGCCGTCGGTCCAGAAGTGCCGGCCGTGCTGATCGCGCCGCAGGAGCCGGCGAGCAGCAGCGTGCTCGAGATCGTTGCCGAGCTACGACGTCGCGGCACGCCGATCATGATCGTGTGCCCGACGGACCAGCCCCCGGCCGACGAAGGCGTCGGCCGGCTCGGCCTGCCACCGCGGGCGCGCCTCGAGGACTGGCTGACACCGCTGGTCGCGGTGGTTCCCGGCCAGCTCGTGGCGCACGCGCTGGCGCAGCTGCGCGGGGTCGACGTCGACCGTCCAGGCGGACTGTCCAAGGTCACCTTGACGACCTAGTGGTCATCTCTGTTAGTTCGTCGATGACCACTCGCCCCACCGGCCGGGTCTGCCGTTGCTGACGACCAGTTCCGGCGACCGTCGCCGTCGGACGGCGCGTCTGCGATATTGCAGTCGTGACCTTCGAGCAGATGTGGCGCGACCTCGAGCCCGTCGGGCGGGACCGGCGTACGGGCGGCTATCTGAGGTCGCCGTTCGCGGCGGCGGAGCGCGAGTGCGCGGCCTGGTACGCCGAGGAGGCGGCCCGCCGCGGGATGGAGCTCGAGTACGACGGGCAAGGCAACGCAGTGGCCTGGTGGCGACCCCCCGGCGCTGGCACGGCGTCGGACGCGGCCGGCGATGCCCTCCTGGTCGGGTCACACCTGGACTCCGTCGACCAGGGCGGCGCCTTCGACGGTCCGCTCGGTGTGGTCTCGTCGTTCGCGGCGATCGACTCGCTGCGCGACGGCGGGTTCACTCCCGCCCGCCCCGTCGGTGTCGCGATGTTCGTTGAGGAAGAGGGCTCACGGTTCGGCGTCGCCTGCCTCGGATCACGGCTGGCGACCGGGCGGATCGACCCGGCTGAGGCCGCGGAGCTACGTGATCGCGACGGTGTCTTCCTGCTGGATGCGATGACGGCGGCCGGACTCGACCCACAGCTGGGTCCGTCACGTCTGCTCGACGGTGTCGGGTGCTTCGTCGAGCTGCATGTCGAGCAGGGTCGCGACCTGGTCGACCGGGGCCGCGCCGTCGCGATGGCGTCGGCCAGCTGGGCGCATGGGCGGTGGCGCTTCGACTTCGACGGTGAGCCGAACCATGCCGGGGCCACCCGGATGGAGGACCGGCGCGACCCGATGCTGACGTACGCGATGACGGCGCTGGCGGCGAACAAGCAGGCGCGGCTCACCGACGCTCGCGCCACGTTCGCCCGGGTCGACGTCGCGCCCAACGTCACCAACGCGATCCCGTCGCGGGTGAGCGCCTGGCTCGACGCCCGTGGCGCCGACGCGACGCAGGTCGACGACCTGGTCGCGACGATCGTGCGGCAAGCCGGCGAACGGGCCGGGCGCGACGGTACGCAGCTGGAGGTGACGGCCGAGTCCGTGGTGCCGACCGTCGACTTCGACGTCGCGTTGAGCCGCCGGCTGGCTGCACTGCTGGCGGACGCACCGCTCATCCCGACCGGCGCCGGTCACGACGCCGGCATCCTCCAGCTGGTGGGGATCCCGTCGGCGATGGTCTTCGTGCGCAACCCCACCGGCATCTCGCACTCGCCGGAAGAGTTCGCCGAGACCGCCGACTGCCTGGCCGGTGTGGAGGCACTTGCGAGCGTCATCGAGGAGCTCGCGGCGTGACGTCGTACTGGTGCGAGCGTGCCTGGCTTGGCCCTGGAGACATCGCCGACGGTGTCATCGTCATCGTCGAGGGCTCGACGATCTCCGACGTACGCCGGGATCAGAGTGCGGGTAGTGCGCATCGCCTTGCTGGCTTGACGATTCCCGGCTTCGCCAACTGTCACAGCCACGCGTTCCATCGTGCGCTGCGAGGTCGCACGCAGCGTGAGCGCGGCACGTTCTGGACGTGGCGCGACGCGATGTACGCCGTCGCCGGACGTCTCGACCCAGACTCCTACCATGCACTCGCCCTGGCGGCGTACCAGGAGATGGCGCTGGCCGGCATTACGGCGGTCGGGGAGTTCCACTACCTGCATCACGATGTCGACGGCACGCCGTACGCAGAGCCGAACGCGATGGGCGAGGCGCTCATCGACGCGGCCCGGGGTGCCGGCCTGCGCATCGCCCTGCTCGACGCGTGCTACCTGTCGTCGGGGTTCGGCCGGGACCCCGAGGGTGTGCAGGTGCGTTACAGCGACGGTGATGCCGACCGGTGGGCCGAACGGGTGTCCGGGCTCAGGGCAGCGGGGCCAGACGTCGTGATCGGAGCGGCGATCCACTCCGTGCGGGCTGTTCCCCGTGATCAGCTGTCGACCGTCGGACTCGCGCTGCCGGATGCCCCGCTGCATGTCCACCTGTCCGAGCAGGTCGCGGAGAATGACGCCTGTCTGGAAGCGTACGGCGTGACGCCCACCGCGCTTCTCGGTGAGGCCGGCGTCGTGAGCCCGCGGCTGTCCGCCGTGCACGCGACCCACCTCGCCGCCGCCGACATCGCGCTGCTGGGCTCGGCAGGCTGCTACGCGGACCTCTGCCCCACCACCGAGCGGGACCTCGCCGACGGGGTGGGCCCGGCGCGCTCTCTCGTTGACGCGGGCGCAA
>JAABUS010001335.1_pt1 | contig 54547 bp, 51 predicted proteins | sample 5560161 | NCBI WGS metagenome assembly JAABUS01 (sample SAMN10711885, study PRJNA513376) | rock metagenome | isolation source: Antarctica rocks | place: Antarctica: Victoria Land, Trio Nunatak nord | collected 2016-01-04 | reverse complement strand
TGGGGGCGAGCTTCGCCCGAATCAGCCAGAGCCGGTTGGCGTGCCGCCGCCCGCGCGGCTGCACGTCGTACGGCCAGCGGCCCTCGCCGGCGCCGGGCTGTCCCGGCTCCTTCAGGTCTACGACGTCCCAGCCGTTCGCCTCCAGGAAGGGCTCCGGCTCGTCGGTACCGAAGATCCACGGGGTGCCGTCGGCGGACAGCTTGTCCAGAAAGGGTTTGGAGAACGGACTGCGCAGCAGCCCCCGACCCAGGATGTCGAAGGCCAGGTGACTGCCCGGTGCGGAGGCCGAGGCGAGCAGTCGCAGCAGGCCGACCGCCTGCTCCTCGGTAAGGAAGAAGGTCAGCGCCTCCGCGACCCACATGGTGGGACGGGACGGGTCGAAGCCCGCCTCCTTGAGCGCGGGCAGCCACTCCTGGGTGAGGTCGGCGGACACTTCGATGCGGCGCGTCGCGGGCTTGGCCCCCAGAACGTCCAGACGGCGCCGCTTCTCCTGGATGAGAGGGCCGTGGTCCACCTCGTAGACGTCGATGTCCTGGGGCCAATCCAGACGAAAAGCCCGGGTGTCCATGCCTGCGGCGATCAGCACCACCTGGTGGATGGTGCCGTCGGCGAGCAGGTCGCGGATCGCGTCGTCGAGGTAGCGAGTACGGATGGTGATGAACGGCAGCAGTCCACCGCCCGCGTAGCGGTCGATCAGCTCGAAGCCCTTGGGTTCGGCGAGATCACGGGCCAGCGAGTCGACGTACAGGGCGTCCTCGCGCTCTGACTCCAGAGCGCGGGCGGCGGCCATCCACTGGGCGGTGTACGAAACAGCGTGCATGGGTGAGGTATCCCTTCTGAGATGAAACGGAGTGCGGTGTCGGTGCGGGTCAGCGCCGGATGACCGCCTTGCTGCGCATCAGGAACTCACCGAGGAACCCGTCGTGGGGCAGGCCCGGCGCGATCCGGTAGGTGGGTTCGTCACCCACGTAGACGTTGCTGATGGTCGGTTCGTCCAGGAGCCGGTCGATCAGCTCCTCCTGTCGGGTGAGAACGGTGAGGACGAGGCTGTCTCGCAGGACCGTCGTGCCCGCCTCCGGGGTCCAGGGAGCGACCCAGACGCAGGGAAACGGAAGCTCGATCCCGGTCTGTGGTGCGTCGGGACGGTCGACCTGGTGCACGGCCGGCCGCATGGCGGCGCTCCCGTCGCCGAGTTCGGCGACCACCGCGTCGGCGCCCAGCCACGCCCGGGTGCCTTCGGCCCGCCGCGCGAGATGGGCCGCGATGGACCTGGCCGTGGCGGCGGGCTGGACGGGGAGCACCGCCTTGTCCTCGTCCGGCGCCATGACCGGAAGTGCGCCGAGGCGTTCGGCGAGAGCCTCGCAGAGGGGCGCCGGGTCGCCCTCGACGTACACCGCGGTGGCGTTGACACAGCCGGTGCCACCGTGGTGGGCGACCGAGTCGACGATGGTGTCGAGATGGTCACGCCAGTCGACATCCCTGGTCAGCAGGATCTTGGACCGGCCGGGCCCCTGGGTCAACACCGTCGGGTCGGCCTGGTGGCGCCGCACCACGTCCTCGCCGCCGTAGACCAGGCCAAGGTCGGCTCCCCGCAGCAGATCGTCGGCACGCTCGTGATCGGTGGGCAGCAGGACCACGTGGTCGTCACCGAAGCCGGCGGCGCGCAGGGCACTGATCAGCCGGTGGGGGGTGAAGGGTTCGCGGCGGGAGGGGCGCACCGCGACGCGGTAGCCGAGCGCCAGCGCCTCGGGCCACAGGCTGTGGGTGCCGGGGTGGTTGCCGGCCGCGTTGACCGCGAACACCTCGCCGCGCCGGGTCCACACCGCCCGGCCGGCCCGGGTTTTCGGGTCGCGCCAGTTGTCGGCGGCGCCCTGCGGTCGGGCCTGCTGGGCGCTCTCCCAGGCCGCCGCCAGCCGGGTGGCGATGGCCGGGGTGGCGAGGCGGACGACTCCGAGGGGAACGCCGCCGACGCGGCTGACGTCGCGTTCGTGTTCCTCGACGGTACGGCCGGCGACCGTGCCGGTGGCGAACAGTTCCGCGGCGCGGCGCAGGGCGGCGACCCGCTCGTCCGGGGACAGCGGGGTGGCCTTCCGCAGGGCCGCGAGGGACCGGTTCAGGAACAGGGCCGGAACCAGGCTGAGTTCGGCGGCAGGGGCGCCGCGTACGTCGGTGACGGTGAGCCGGTTGCGGGCCCGGTACGGGCCCTTGGGGCCCAGTGCCTCCAGCGTGACGGAAGCGCCGGCCCCGTCCTGCGGCCGGTCCGGGGGAACGGGGGTCTCGAGAGCGCCGGCCATCAATAAACCCCCTCGATGACCGGTTCGCTCTCGAAGGCCGCGACGGGAGCGATGTCCGCTACCGAGTCCCCGAAGCCGCCTTCGGGCGGTGCCACCCGGGTGGCCAGGTCGCGTTCCAGGTTGTTGGGCAGCAGGAAGGACCGGCTGAGGTGGTGTGCCACCACCCGCCCGCGCTCCCCGTAGGCGACCGACTCGCGGGTCTCAGGGTCGACGACGCCGAACGTGACGTGCGGGCCGAGCGTGTCGAAGACGCACGGGTCCTCGTCGGACAGCCCCGGACGCTCACCGGCGAAGCCGACAATCATGGTGCTGCCGTAGTTGCCGGCGAGCACCGTGTCGGGGAAGACCTCGGTGCGGTAGAGGTAGCGGGAGTCGGGGTCCATCTGGGTGCCGCCCCAGCGGATCGCCCGCACCTTCTCGTTGACCAGGCCCACGAGGTCCTCGCGCCGCGCCAGCCGTTCCAGCAGCGGCGGGGTGATGGTCAGGACTCCGATCTCCTGGCTGCGCAGGACATCGGCGGCCTGGTCGATCACGTGCTCGGCGTACGCGGACGCCTCCACCCCCCGCCCCTCGGCGATGCACCGCTTCACCCAGCGCGGGTCGAGGTCGATGGCGAAGCCATGGCGCCCGAAGGTGGTGGCCGAGCGCCGGAAGTACTCGCCGACGATGTGCGGACCGGTGGGGACCAGCCCGAGCCAGTCGGTGCCGCGCGGGAAGCCGTGCGCGTCCAGGGTGGCGTTGCTCCAGGCGAGCATCCGCTCCAGCCAGTCCCGCAGCAGGACGACCCGCTTGGGCACGCCAGTGGTCCCTCCACTCTCGAAGATGCCGACGATATCGGGGTTTTCGCCGTAACCGCGCGGCACGAGGTCCGCGACCGGGGTGTGCCGCAGTTCCCCGGAGACGTTCGGGAAGCGGGTGAGATCGGCGAGTGTGCCGATGTCCTTGCGGGGGTCGAAGTCCAGCGTGCGGGCCCGGTCCAGCCAGAAGGCGGAGCCCGTGGCCGGGCTGAAGTGCCAATCCATGGCGGCGCGTACGAAGGCGTCCGGATCGGTCCGGGTGTCCGGGGGCGGTTCGAGCAGTTCGATGAGCTCGGCGATGTCCAGCGTCATGGTGTGTCCCGGGGGAGGTCTGTGGTCAGGGGGTTGCTCGCGCAGGCGACGGCGACGGGGTTTCCGTCGGGGTCCAGGACGTGGGCGATGCGTTCGCCCCACGGCATGTCCGCGGGAGCGCGCAGCAGGGGCACGCGCCCGTCGGTGAGCTGCTTGAGGGTGGTGTCCAGGTCGTCGACCAGGACGAACATCTCGAATCGCGGTCCGGGGCCGGGCGGGATCCCGCACTGGGTGACGGACCAGTCGGCGGAGACCACGGCCAGTTCGGTGGAACCCCGCCGCAGTCCGATGTACGTGGGCTCGCCCTCGGGCGGGTTCCGGCTCTGCCGGGTGAAACCGAGCAACTCGTAGAACTCGGCGGTGACCTCGACCCGTTCGGCGAAGATCAGCGGGAACGCGCGTTCGGACATGGGCGGTTGACTCCTGGCATCGGGTCCGGCGATCCGTCCGGTCGGGTCCGTCCGGTTCGGGACGGGGTGGTGGAAGAGGCGGTCGACATGGACCAGGGGGGTACGCCCACTGGTGAAGGTCTTCTCGACGCGACCGAGCAGGACCGTGTGGTCGCCGGCGTCCAGCACGGAATGCAGGCCGCAGGCGATCCGCGCGGAGGCGCCCGGCAGCCCCGGCAGGCCGAGTTCCAGAGGGCTCATGTCCCCGGCGGCGAACCGGTCGGTGCCGGAGGTCGCGAAGCGGTCGGCCACCTCCTGCTGCCCCCGCCCCAGCACGTTGACGAGGAACCGTCGAGTGGTCGAGAACGCCGGGTGCGTGCTCGCGCCCTTGTCCAGGTAGACCAGGACGAGGGGCGGGTCCAGCGAGGCGGAGCAGAACGAGCCAGCGGTGAACCCGTACGGGACGCCGTCCGGCCCGTACGTCGTCACGACGGTCACCGGGCTCGGCACGCGTGCCATCGCCCGGGTGAAGCTGACCCTGTCCATGATGCCGTTCTCCCTTCGCTTCGCTACGGCTGGAGCCGGGTGACGTGCCAGATGTCCCCGACCCGGCGGTAGACCAGCCGGTGGTGGAGCCGGTCCGAACGCGCGCACCAGAACTCCACCTCGTCCAGGCGCAGCTGGTAGCCGACGTACCGTTCGGGGCGAGGCAGGGCCGCCCCCGTGGCGGCCAGTTGCTCGGCCCGCGTCTGCAGAGCGACCGGGTCGGTGAGCGGCTCGCTCTGCCGGGACGCCGCCGACATGGCGTGCAGCGGAACGGGGCGGGCGGCCCACAGCGCGTCCGACCGGCCCTCGGGGACGGCCGTCACGGGACCGTTCAGGCTGATCTGCTGGCCGGTCTCACGCCAGTAGAACAGTCCGGACGCCCAGCCGGTCTCGGCGATCTCCCGGCTCTTGCGGCTGGTGCTGTGGGTGGTGAACAGCAGGCCGTCGTCGTCGATGGTGACCACCGCGACGATACGGGTGGAGGGGCGTCCCCGTCCGTCAGCGGTGGCCAGCGCCAGCGCCAGCGGCTCGCGGACCTCCAGCTCCACCGCGCGATCCAGCCAGCTCCGTACCAGATCCGTCGGGCCGGCCGGTGGGTCGTCGTACTCGGGGAACCGGAGATCGGTTGCACCGGTGAGACTCTCGAACTTGCTGGTGTTCAATCCCATGCCTTTCTCGCTGCGTCGTGCCGCCGGAAAGCCTTCAGATGAACAGGGCCCCCCTTCCGGTAATGACGCCGTGGCCCCCGACATGGACGGATTCGAGGCTCTCACCGGCGCCCCGGGCGGTGGCTAGCATCAGTGAGGGTCGGCCCATCTCGACCCCCTGCCGGATCTCCAGCGCTTGGCCGTAGCGGGCGAGGCCGTGCCGGGCCAGGTGGATGGCGAGAGGTCCGGCCGCCGAGCCGGTCGCGGCGTCCTCGACCACCCCGTAGGCGGGGCTGAACATGCGGGCCCGCCAGTTCGTCCCCTCCCCCGCGAAGCAGTTGGCGGCCATGTCGGGGAACTGGGCGAGGGCCCGGTGGTCCGGCTCCAACGCGGACAGCGCGGGCACGCTCTCCAGGCCGACGAAGACGTGCCGGGGGCCGTTTCTGTAGACCTCGACGGGGGCGACGGAGGCGGACACCCCCAGCGCCGCCAGGAGTTCCTCGGCCTGCTCGTACGGCTCCCACACCGGGTGCGGCTGACGCATCCGGACGGTCACCGCGCCGTCGTCGTCGCCGAGCTCCACGGGAATGACGCCCATGGCGGTCTCCAGTCGCAGCCGATCCTGCTGGCGGGTCTCACCGAGGGCGACCGCGGTACCGAGCAACGGGTGCCCCGCGAAGGGCAGTTCATTGACCGGCGTGAAGATCCTGATGCGCGCGTCACCACCCTCCCGCGGAGGCAGCACGAAGGTCGTCTCGGAGAGGTTCATCTCCCGGGCGATGCGCTGCATCTGGTTGCCGCTCAGGTCCTCGGCGTCAAGAAACACCGCAACCGGGTTGCCGTCCAGCGGTCGGCGGGAAAAGGCGTCCACGAGCATGTATTCGTGCATGAGAACGGCTCCTGGGGGTGCTTCGGGTGCGGGCTCGGTCAGCGGGGCGCGGGCGGCGACAGCGCGGCACCCAGGCCGTGCAGGACGGGCCGGGTGTACAAGCCCTCGGCCACGGCTTCGACCTCGAAGCCCATGCGATGCCCGACGGGCCGTCCGATGAGTTCGGCGGCCCGATTAGGCGGCAGGGCGCCGGGGTCGGGGCGGCCGTCCTCCCAGACCATGACGGCGCCCCAGCGGTCGCGTTCCCGGTCGGCGATCCAGAACTTGGCGCGCAGTCCGGGGACGCCGGCCCAGTCGTCGGTGACCCCTTCCCGCAGGTGCGCCCCCAGCGAATCGACCGTCTGCGTCGTGCCGTCCAGGTCCCACCAGGCGATTTCCAGTCTCACCGGGCCAACACCCGCTTCAGGGCGTCGGCGAGCGCCGGGGTGGTCACGTGAACACCTGTTCGCTCAGCACGACCACCCCGCACCGCTGGGCGACGTACTCCAGCGCGAACCGGTGTTGCTCGGCGGAGAAGTCCGCGACGGCGTCGGCGGCGACGAAGACCTGGATGTCGTGGCTGAACGCGTCGATCGCCGTGGCCAGCACACCGACATGGGCGTAGACCCCGCACAGCACCAGCTGGTCGCGGCCGGCGGCCCGCAGCCGCTGCAACAGGTCGGAACGGAAGAAGGCGCTGTAGCGGCGCTTGGTCAGGAGCCAGTCGCCGTCCGCCGGGGCCAGTTCGTCGACGACCTCTCGGTCCCCGGCCGAGGTGCCCATGCCCAGCCCCCAGAAGTCGGCCAGCAGTCCGCGCTCCTCGGGAGTCATCCCGCCGGGCTGCGCGGAGTAGGCGACCGGCAGACCCAGGGACGCGGCCCGCTTGCGCAGTTGGGCCGCGTTGTGGACCAGGCCGGAGCGCAACGGGTCGGGGAAGGGACGCAGGAAGAAGCGCTGCATGTCGTGAACCACCAGAGCCGCACGGTCCGGGACCGGCGTCCAGTCGACGAGGTTCACCGGGAGACTCTGCCGCGTGGGCAGGTCGTACGGGGTGATGGCGGGGATGCCAACCATGGGCCGGCTCCTTTCGGTGCGGTGGAGGTGCGAGCGGACCGCGTCGCCGCGGGAGAACCGAGCCGGGCGGTGTTCTCAGAGCGTCCGGGCCCAGGCGGACACGAGCTGTACGGCCTGCTCGGGGTTGAGCCGCGGGTCGCAAAAGGTGGTGTGCCGGTCGCCCACGGAACCCAGCTCGGATGCGGCGGCGGCGCACTCGGTGACGTCGTCGGGGGTGGCCTCAAGGTGCAGACCGCCGTTGACGCCTTCCACCTTCGCCATTGCCTCGTTGAAGTCGTGGATCTCGGACGTCATCGCGTCGAGCAGCCGGGTCTTGTACCCGTCCGGGCTGATGATGGTGTTGCCGTGCATCGGGTCGCAGAGCCAGATCACCGGGTGACCGGCGGCGCGGACCGCCTCCACCAGCGGAGGCAGCCGGCTGGAGACGAAACCGTTGCCCATCCGGGCGATCAGCACCAGCCTCCCCGGCTGCCGTTCCGGGTCGAGCCGGTCGGCCAGCGCGACGACGTCCTCGACGCCGGCTCCCGAACCGATCTTGCCGGCCACCGGGTTGCTGATGGCGGACAGCATCCGCACGTGCGCGCCGTCCGGGTGGCGGGTCCGCTCCCCGGTCCACGGCAGGTGGGCCGAGCCGAGAAAGGGTCCGTCCGGGCCGTCGAGCCGCAGCATGGGGATCTCGTAGTCGAGGAGCAGGGCCTCGTGGCTGGTCCACACCCGTTCCGCGTCCGGACGGCCCTGATTGAGCGCGTGCAGCTCGTGGACGATGTCCCTGGCCGCCCGGTAGCAGGTGAGGATGCGCTCCGGGTCGGGGCGCCGGTGAGCGGGTTCGGGGCCGTTGACCATGTAACCGCGGAAGACGGGCAGGGTGACGCCCTCGATGTCCTCCGTGGGCTTGGACCGCGGCTTGGCGAACTGCCCGGCGATGCGACCGATGCGCAGGACCGGTTTACCGACGACGTCCTGTGCGGTCTCGGCGAGCCGGTCCAGCAACTCGGTCTTGCGCCGCACCTGGTGCGGGGTGGACTCCACCGGGTCCTCGGCACAGTCGCCCGCCTGCACCAGATGGGCGCGGTCGGCCGCCACCTCGGCAAGCAGTCCGCGCAGCTGTGCGGCTTCCTCGGCGGTGACCAGCGGCGATTCGCCGACGAGGGTGTCGTGGACCCGCCGCACCGCGGCCGGGTCACCCCACACGGGCTGCTGAAGGGCCGGCGCCGCGTGAATGTCGTGGATCGTGATGCGCATTGTCTCCCCTGCGGGGCCGAGGGTCGGAGATCGGTCGGCGGGCGTCAAGTGGGGATGCCGTCCCGGCGGACCGAGGGAACCTCGATGCCAAGGGCCCTGAACTGCTGGCAGGGGTTCATGAACTCGCGCTGCTGTTTGATCTTCCCGTCCTCGAACAGGAAGGAGTGCAGGAAGTGGTTGCGATAGTTGCCGGGCTCGTACCCGGGGAAGATGATCTGGCCCTCCCCGTCGCACTCCACCCAGAAACGGTCGGGGTCCTGGGTGTCGAAGATCTCGACGTTGATCCAGGCCCAGTCCGGGAAGCACTTGAGCGACCAGACGGCGTGCTCGCCGAGCCGCCCCTTGCCGTTGATGACGATGGGCTCGCCGGTCTCAGTCGTCCACAGACCGCCGGTGCCGTCCTCGGTGAACAGCAGGTGCCGCTCCAGGCGGTCCTGGCCTCGGGTGTTCATGTACTGCGCGACGATGGCGCGGTTGTGCTCGCGTACCTCGTTGTCGTCGGACATGCGCGTTCTCGCCTTCCGTGACGGGGTGTGGGGCGTGGGTGTGTGCATCAGGAGGTGCGTGTGCCGCTCGATAGCGCCGGACGCCGCAGGGCACGGCCGGGCCGACTCACGGGCCCCGGCTCAGAGCATCATGGTGATCGCGCGCGGGTCCTTGCCGACCAGCGCCGTACCGTAGGCCTGTTCGGGAATTCCCATGCCGAATCCGGCATGGCGGCTGCCGACGTTGACGTCGCGCCAGATGCGTTGCAGAGGGTTGGACTCGTCGAAGGCGGAGGAACCGTAAACCGAGACGATCTCCTCGACTGCGGCGCGGCACTGCTGGACGACATGCGTGGCGTCCATCCGGGCCCGGGCCCGCTCCAGCACGGGTGGATTCTCGCCCACCTCGGCGTGGTGGTCCACGGAGTCGGCCAGCCGCCGGGCATGCAGGACCGCGGTGTCGAGACGGGTCGCCGCGGCGGCCAGACCCAGCTGGGCGCCGGGCGACTCAGACTGGTCGGCGTAGGTCGTGCCGGCCACCCGGCGGGTCGGCGCCAGCTCCAGCGCGTACTGGAGGGCCGCGCTCGCTCCGCCGATCATCGAGCCGATCAGACCGACCATGAACACACCGGTCAGACTGTTGCGGTAGGGGCGAGCCGCCGGGACCAGACCGTCGGTACGTCCCGAGAGGAGCGGCCCGTACGGCAGGAGCCGGTGGGCGGGCACGAAGACGTTCTCGGCAACAACGGTGTTGCTGCCGGTGCCGCGCATTCCGACGAAGTGCCAGGTGTCCCGCACCGTCACCTCGGCGGCCGGGATCAGCGACATGTGCGGCTGGGGGCCGGTGCCGGTGTCTGCGAGGACGAGGCCGCCGATCCAGTCCGCGTGCAGCGCCCCGGAGGCGTAGGGCCACTCACCGCTGACCCGGACACCACCGTCCACCTTCTCCACGGTCCGTACGGGAGCACCCACGATGAGCGCGGTCCGGGCATCCGAGTGCGCGCCCCACACCTCGTCGCGAGTGCGGTCGGGGTAGAGTGAGACCACGAAGTTTCCGACATTCATCACCCCGGTGACCCACGAGGTCGAACAGCAACCGCGCCCCAGCTCGACGCAGACCTCCAGCAGGGTGCGCACCGAGGTCTCGTGTCCCCCCGGTTTCCGGGGGGACACGAGCCTGGTCAGCCCGGCTCCGGTGACCCGGGCGACGAGATCGTCGGGCAGCCGGCGGGCGCGGTCGGATTCGGCCGCGGTCTTCCAGAGCTCTTCCCTGAGTTCGGCAGCCCGGCCCACGAGATCGGAATTCGGGATTCGAGAGTAGTTAAGTGAATCGCGCAATGGCTTTCCCTTTTCAGATTCCCTGGAGGCGGACGTCCGGCGAGGATGAGGCTTCGCATTTCGACAGCCGTTTCCCCTGCCGCCATGGCATCGTACGTCGACCGCGACGGGATCACCACCGCGAAGAAGTTGCCCCTTCCGGCGAAATTCTGCACTCGTTCAGCTGAGGATTTTCCACAGTTGAACGCGACCGCTCACAACCATTTCGAATGGGGCCGGGATGCCGCGCCTTACGCACAGGACGGCCGCGTGCTATTTCCTTTGGTTCGGAAGTGCCGAAAGAAGCACCCCACTCTCCTTGGAGACACGCATGAGCAAAGGCACGGATCCGGCCTATGATTTCGCTACCGCCGACTTCAACTCCGTCTATCGCGGAGGTGAACTGCTGGGAGACGCCGGCATCACCAGGGCGCCATGGGACATCGGCGAGGCGCAGCCGGGTGTGATTGAATTCGAGCGGCGCGGACGTATTCGCGGAGCCGTACTGGACGCCGGGTGCGGCTTGGGCGACAATTGCATTTTCATCGCCTCCCGCGGATACCGGGTCACGGCCATAGATGCCGCCTCTGCGGCCATCGAACTGGCCACCGAGCGAGCCGGAGGCGCCGACATCGAGTTCGCCGTCGCCGACGCCACCAGCCTGAACGGGTTCGAGGACCGCTTCGACACGGTCCTGGACAGCGCGCTGTTCCACACCCTGGACGCGGACAGCCGCCGCCGGTACGCCGCCGCGCTCCACCGATCGGCCCGGCCCGGCGCCTGGCTCGACATGCTGTGCTTCGCCGCGGTCCCCGGCGGCATGCCGGAACCGCTGTCCGTGCGGGAGGAGACGGTCCGTCAGGTGCTGGAGGAGGCCGGATGGAGGGTGACCGAGCTCCGACCGGCCATCTACTGGGGGGTCGCCGAGGTCACCTTGGAGTTCCTCGCCAAGACCGGCACGCAGGTGGAGGTCGACGCACAGGGGCGGACCCAGCTCCCGGTCTGGTCCGTCCTGGCCGAGCGGGCCTGACCGGCCCGCCGCTCGCCGACCCTGCGGTCCTCCACGGCGCGTTCCATCGGACCCGCCTGTCACACAACCGAAATCGGCAGAAAGAGGTCTACCCATGGCTACGACCGTCAAGCCCGTGAAGCTGGATCTGGACCGGCTCGAAACGCTGGCCGAGTCGGGCTACTACAACCCGTACACGATCTTCGACTGGCCCGAGACCCTCGACGAGAACCTGCCCTGGATGAGCGAGGACCTCGTCACCCTGGCCGGCACCGAGGAGTGGGAAGCGCTGACGCGTGAACAGCAGCTCGCCGTGACGCGTCACGAGGCGGTGAACTTCTTCAGCCTCAACGTGCACGGCATCCGCGAACTGCTCAGCGAGGTCGTGCTGCGCATCCACACCAAGACCTACGCCGATGCCTCGGAGTTCCTGCACCACTTCATCGGCGAGGAGAACGAGCACATGTGGTTCTTCGGAACCTTCTGCCTGAAATACGGCGGGAAGGTGTACCCCCCGGTGCCGCAGGTGAGCATGAACCGGATAGAGGGGGTCGGCGACGCCGCGAGCGAACTGGTCATCTTCGCCCGCATCCTGATCTTCGAGGAGCTCGTTGATCACTTCAACGCCCTCATGGCCACGGACCAGGCCCTCCCCGAGATCGCACGGGAGATCAACCGGGTCCACCACCAGGACGAGAGCCGGCACGTCGCCTTCGGGCGCCACCTGTTCGGCGAACTCCTCAAGCAGGTCAAAGAGACCCGGCCGGAGGACATCCCGGTTCTCGCCAAGTACCTGGACGCCTACCTCGAGTACAGCATCCGCAGTCTGTACAACCCGGCCGTCTACCGCGACGCCGGCCTGCCCGAGCCGCTGGAGCTTCGACGCCGGCTGCTGGAGAACCCGGCACGGCACGCAGCGCACGACCGCATTCTCAACCGCACCCGTAAATTCCTCGCCCGCAACGGCCTTCAGGTTCAGGGGACCTCCGCATGAGTGACGACAAGATCGCCAAAATTCTCGAGTTCATCCACCAGCGCAACCCCGAGGTGGGCGAGCTGTCACTGGACGACGACCTGATCGACCGCCGTGCGGTGGACTCGCTGGCGTTCGTCGAATTCCTCTACCTGCTGGAAGAACTGAGCGGGGAGGCCATCGACCCCGAAGAGATTGACGTCGACGACTTCCGCACACTGCGCGCCATCGACAAGCGCTTCCTCGCCGGAGCGTCGACCTGATGGCCGGCACCAGCGCCACGACGGACACCGGTCTCGGTGTCCTGGGCACCGACGAGATCCGCCTGCTGCGGACGTTCGACTCCCTGGTACTCACCTGGGCGCTGCAGATACAGGCGCAGGAGCGTCGCTATCCGTTCCTGCTGCGGGCAGCCGATCTGGAGGACATCGACTACTACGAGAATTTCCCGCACCTGGGCCTGGCCGCAGCGTCGGCCGACCCGGGCCGGCTGTCAGCACTGCGGTCCGGCGCCGAGGAGCCGCTGCGAAAACTGCCGTCCTCGGTCCTGAACGACACCGGGCTGGCCCTTCCGTCGGCGGCCTGTTACTCGGTCTATTTCGACCTGCGCGGTCAGACGCTGCCCGCGGAGGAGAACCGGGTCACGACGGTGGCCACCTGCTTCCGCAACGAGACGCACTACGAGGGGCTGCGCCGGCTGCTGGGCTTCTCGATGCGCGAGGTCGTCTTTGTCGGCACGCCGACGGGCGCGACGGAGCACCTGGAGCGGTTCAAGGGGCTGGTACTGGGGCTGGCCGACCAACTGGGGCTGAAGATGGAGATGCAGGTCGCCACCGACCCGTTCTTCGACCGCAACGGGTCGCGCGCCAAGATGCAGCAACTGTTCCCCGTGAAGGAGGAGTTCGTCGTTGACGGCCTGGCCGTCGGCTCGGTGAACTACCACCGGAACTTCTTCGGGGAGCGGTGCGGGATCACCCTGCCCGACGGCAAGCCCGCTTCGACGAGTTGCTCCGCGTTCGGCCTCGAGCGGTGGGTACACACGCTGATCACCCGGTTCGGTGACGCCCGATCGGCCACCGAAGCCTTGCTCGAAGCAGCGTGAGCCGCCCGACCGCGGCACCGTACGCCGGTCGCGCCCCGTCCGGCCCGGCACCGGGCCGCCCTCCGTCCGATCTGCTCCCCGCCTGAGGTGAACCGATGACCAACACGACCGCCGACGACACCATCGACGACGCAATACAGACCGGCACGGTCCGGGTGAACGATGATGTCCAGCTCACCTACGAGCGACGCGGGTCCGGCCCCGAAGTCGTCCTCGTCAACAACTTCTTCATGGACCGCAGATCCTGGCGGTCGTACACCGCGAACCTGGCCTCGACCGCCCGGCTGACCTCGTACGACCTGCGCGGTCAGGGCGACTCGGGTCCGCAGGTGGGCGAGCCGGTGTGGGAGGAGCACATTACCGACCTGAAGGCACTCTTCGACGAGTTGGGCCTGGAGAAGGCGGTGCTCATCGGCACCTCGTTCTCCACTCTGGTCTGCCGGGACTTCGCCGTGGCGTACCCGGAGCGGGTGCACGGGCTAGTCCTGGCCGGACCGGCGATGAGCCCGCACGGGCCGCAGCGCCTGCGCCGGATCACCAAGGCCTGGCTGAAGACCCTGGAAACCTCCGGAGTCGGTGTCCTCTACGACCAGTTATACCCCCTGGTCTCCGGCGACCTGGCGGTGGAGGAAGCCGGCCCGATCGGATTCATGGGCCGTAAACAGAACTTTCTCGGCATCCACACGGTGGAGTCGCTGCGGGCCGGTCTGGCGGTGTCGGTGAAAGCACCGCTGGACCCGGAGATCATGACGCGAGTGGCGCAGCCCACCCTGCTTTTCGTGGGCGGAGACGACTTCTCGCTGAGCACCAGTGCGGTGGAGGAGATGACCCGGCTCTTCCCGGACACCACGACCGTCACCGTGCCGCGAGGAGGCCACCTCGCGTTCCTGGAGGAGCCCGAGTGGTTCCAGCGGGAGGTCGTGAAGTTCATCGAACGGGTGACCGGGCCGGGTGACTGAGCGGTCGGCGTCCGCGGGGTCCGCCGGCGAATGGCTGCTGGGGGACCCCGGGCATCCCCGGCGGGTCCTGCTGGAGACCGTCCCGGTCACCCCCGCGGACAGCACCGCCGCGCAGCACCGCGCCGGTCGTGATGCGGCGGCGGCGGCGCTGCGGCGGGCGGGCAGCGCGACGACGGCGGTCGGCCGTCGGCGCAGCGGGGCGCCCGTGTTCCCGGACGGCTACGCCGGTTCTGTCACCCACGCCCACGGACTGGCGGTGAGTGCCGTCGCCCCGGGCGCCCTTTCGGTCGGTGTCGACCTGGAGTTCCGGCTACCGCCGCTGCACCTGCACCGGTTCCTCCTCGATGACGCCGAGCGCACCCTGCTGTGGCCGGAGGGCGACCAGGAGCAGTTGCGGCGTCTGTTCACCGCCAAGGAGGCCGCGTTCAAGGCGCTGACGGAATGTCACGACGGGCACGGAGGTCTCTTCTGGCGCGTCCGCCTCCGGTCGCACGGTAACGGCCTGTGGGCCCGGGCCGGCGACCGGTACGCCGTGGTGCGGGACGTCGTCACCCCCGACTACGCCTTCGCGGTGGCGGTCGGCGTCGGCGAATCGTCCGGACCGTGGAGCCCACGGACGTCGACGGGTCCTCGGGTCGAACTGAAGCCATAAGAAAAAGTTATGCGGTCCCAACAAAATCGGTCTTGGACTTCTGGCTCGGCGTTCACGACCATGAACAGCGGAAGTCGGTGCCGTCGAGAACCCACGTCGTCGACGGCACGGACGCCCTCCCGACGGAAGGAAAAACACAGCGTGACTGCGCAGCCCCGGCCCGACGCCCCATGGGGCGACCCGGCGGCGATCAGCAAGCTCACCGAGAATGTCCGTGGCCCCGTCCTCGTCGCGGGTGACGACGGCTACGACGAGGAACGCGTCCGGTACCAGACCTTCCGCCCGCACGCCCCGGCCCTGGTGGTCGGCGCCGTCGACGAGGAGGATGTGCGGCTCGCGGTGGAGTTCGGCGCCACGCACGGCTTACCGATCGGTGTGCAGGCGACCGGGCACAGTCCGGCCCTGCCCGCGCAGACGGGCGTGCTGATCAGCACCCGCCGGATGCACGACGTGCGGATCGATCCGGCGTCGCGTACCGCCCGGATGGGTGCGGGGGTGAGTTGGCAGCAGGTGGTGACCGCCGCCGCACCGCACGGGCTGGCGCCGCTCAGCGGCAGCGCCCCGCACGTCGGGGCGGTCGCGTACACACTCGGGGGCGGACTCGGACTACTGGCCCGCCGGTTCGGATACGCCGCCGACCATGTCCGGCGGATCGGTGCCGTCACCGTGGACGGCAGGCTGCGGGAGATCGACGCGGATCACGAACCCGATCTCTTCTGGGCGCTGCGCGGCGGCCGGGACAACTTCGGCGTCGTCACCACGATGGACGTCGCACTGGTACCGGTGGAGCGGCTGTACGGAGGCGCACTGTACTTCGACGGCGCCCGGGCCGAGGAGGCGGTGAACGCCTGGCTGGACTGGACCACGGGTGTCCCCGAGGACATGACCTCGTCGCTCGCGCTGGTCCCCCTGCCCGATCTGCCGTCGCTGCCCCCGCCGCTGCGAGGCCGGTACGTGGTCCACATCCGCATCTCGTTCCTGGGCGAGGCCGGGGAGGGCGAACGTCTGGTCGCACCGCTGCGCGCCCTCGGCCCGTGGCTGGCTGACACGGTACGGGTGCTCCCCTACACCGAGTCCGGAACCATCCACAATGACCCGGTTCCGCCGGCCGGGTACAGCGGCACCAACGCCATGCTGAGCGGCCTGGACGAGGACACGGTCCGCCGGGTGCTGTCGCTGACCGGACCGCACGCACCGGTCACGAGCATCGTCGAGGTGCGCCACCTCGGCGGTGCTCTGAGCCGCGCGCCGCACCCCCCGAACAGCGTCGGCAACCGGGACGCCGCCTATCTGCTCGCGGTGCTCAACCGGGTCACGCCCGAAACGGCCGACGGGGTCCAGACCGCCCACACCCGGCTGTTGGACGCCCTGGCCCCTCACACCACGGGGCGGTCGCTCAACTTTCTGTACGGCGCGAACGCGACGCCCGACCAGGTGGCCATGGCCTACTCCCCCGACGACCACCAGCGGCTGCGGCGGCTGAAGGCCACGTGGGATCCCGCGAATCTGCTGCGCCTCAACCACAACATTCCACCAGCCGGCGAACCCCGGTAGCACCCGGCACCGACCGAACCGCTCGACGAACAGAAGGAACTCCAGATGTAGAAGAAATGGTGGACGTTGTTGGGGGTGTGCGGCGGGACCTTCATGCTCCTGCTCGACACCACCATCGTCTACGTCGTGATACCGGACGTGCAGGCGGATCTGGAGGCCAGTTTCGCCGACCTCCAATGGGTGATCGACGGATACGCGCTGGCGTTGGCGGCCCTGCTGCTGACCAGCGGAACCATCGCGGACCGGTTCGGCCGCAAGCGCCTCTACTCGATCGGCGTCATCATCTTCACGATCGCGTCGCTGCTGTGCGGCCTGGCGCAGTCACCGTTCACACTGGTCCTGGCCCGGGTTCTCCAGGGCGCCGGCGGCTCGGTGATGTTCGCGACCGGGCTGGCGCTGCTCGCAGGCAGCTTCGAGGGCAAGGAACGCGGCACCGCGTTCGGCGTGTGGGGCATGGTCACCGGCCTCGCCTCGGCGATCGGCCCGGTGGCCGGCGGCCTGATTTCCAGCGGCATCAGCTGGCGGGGGGGTCTTCCTGATCAATGTGCCGATCGGCATCCTGGTCGCCCTGATCATCGCCCTGCGGGTGGACGAGGCCAAGTCACCGTTCGCCCGCCGGCTGGACTGGCCCGGCTTCGTCCTGCTGACCGCGGGTCTGGCCACCCTCGTCTACGGACTGATCCGCGCCGGTGAGGACGGCTGGAGCGATTTCCGGCGCACTGACCTACCTCGCCGTCGGCGGTGTGCTGCTGCTGGCCTTCCTCCTCGTCGAGGCCTGGGTCGAGCAGCCGATGTTCGAGCTGAAGCTGTTCCGCATCCCGACCTTCGTCGGCGGGTCCATCGCGGCGTTCGCGATGAACGGATCGCTCTTCGCGATGTTCCTGTTCCTGGCCATCTACTTCCAGGAGGTGCTGCAGTACTCGTCCCTGGAGACCGGTGTCCGGCTGCTGGCCGCCTCGCTGTCGATGCTGGTCGCCTCGCTGGTGGCGGGCCGGGTCAGCGCCAGGATCCCGGCCCGCTTCCTGATCGGTGGCGGGCTGCTCGTGGTCGGCGTCGCCCTCCTGCTGATGGGCGGGATCGACGAGAACAGCGGCTGGGAGCACTTCCTCCCCGGTCTGATCCTGGGAGGCATCGGCGCCGGCCTGGTGAACCCACCGCTCGCCTCCACCGCCGTGGGCGTCGTGGACTTCTCCCGCTCCGGTATGGCCTCGGGCGTCAACGGCACCTTCCGTCAGCTCGGTGTGAGCACCGGTGTCGCCGTTCTCGGCTCCACCTTCGCGGTGATCATCAGCGACCGTCTCCGCGACGGCCTAGCGGGCATCCCCGGTGTCGGCGACCGTAGCGACCAGCTCGCCGCCCTGGTGCGGGGCGGCGAGATCGACAAGGCCGCGGCGCTGGTTCCCGAGGCGCAGCGGCAGACCCTGGAGCGGCTCGCTGTGGACGGCTACGTCGACGGCCTGAACGCCCTGCTCACCATCTCCGCGGGTCTCGCGCTCGTGGGCGGACTGCTGTCCCTGGTGCTGATCCGGGCGGCCGACTTCCAGACCGCGCAGCAGCCGAAGGCACCCACCCCCGACGCCGCCAGCCCTGCGGCGGTGGCCGTGGAGAGCTGAGCGCCGCTGCTCCCAGGACGGTTGCCGTCGGCACCGGCTCCGGCCGGCGCCGACGGCAACCGTCGGTCCGAGGTCAGCCCCGGCCGGCGGCGTTCCCGCCGGCCGAGACGAGCGCCGGGCCGGCCGGATCCCCGAAGGATTCCCGGCAGTGCACGAGCAGTTCAAGAAGCGCCGGGCTCTTGGTGGGCGCGGAGATCAGGGCCAGCACCGCGGCGACGTCGGTGATGGGCACGGTCCGCAACTGCCGGTGCTGGGCCAGCATGGATTCGGACAGAACCGCCACACCCAGTCCGCGCTCGGCCAGCTGGACCACCGCACCCGGCGCGCTGGCCTGCAGAGCCACGGTGAGCGTGAGGCCGCGCGCGGCCGAGGCCTGGTCCAGTACGGCCCGGATGCCAGTGCCTTTGGGCAGGCAGATGAGCGGATAGGCGCTCAACTCAGCCAGGGTGACGCTGTCCTCCCCGGCCAGCGGATGCCCGGGCGGCACCGCCGCGACGATCGCCTCGCTGATCACCTGCTGACCGTCCAGATCCTCCGGGGCCCGGTCGGCCGCGCCGATCAGCGCGAGGTCGACGGCTCCCTCGCGGACGTACTCCACCAGTTTGGCGGAGTCGTCCTCGACGAGGCTGATCTCGACACCGGGGTGGGCAAGATGAAAGCTCGCGAGGGCTTCGAACAGCGGGGTGACCGTGCAGGCCGTCACCATGCCGACGACCAGACGGCCGCGGACCAGGCCGTTCATCTCGTCCACCGCGTGCCGGAGCCCTTCCACGGCGACGAGAACAGCGCGCGCGTGGTCGAAGACCACCTCTCCTACCGCGGTCAGTCCGGCACTGCGGCCGGCCCGGTCGATGAGGATCACGCCGAGGTCGTTCTCCAGTTGGCGGATCTGCGCACTGATCCCGGGCTGGCTGACATGCACGCGCTCAGCGGCCCGGGTAAAGCTAGATTCCTCGGGCACGGCCAGAAAATACTTCAGTTGCCTGAGCTCCATAGCTTCTGATTATAGGTTCGATCGGGAAAATTTACTGGACTTATTCCGGACAAATGTTGGAGTATGGGGCCAGAATTCGGCCCAATGAAAGGAAATTCGTGCCCGAGAACGAGAAGGCCCTGAAGCCCGAGGATCTCACCCGCCTCTTCGTGGAGCGCGCCAATGCCGGTGACGCCGCCGGCCTTGCCGAACTGTACGAGGAGGAGGCGGTGATGGCTTACCCGCCCGGCAGCTCCACGGTGGGTCGTGAGGCCATTCGTGAACTCTGGGAGAAGGTGCTCTCCCACTCTCCGCACTTCGAGGCGGAAGAGCCGCTCCCGACCCTCGTCTTCGGCGACATCGCCCTGACCGCCACACCGCCGAAAGACGGTTCGGGCGCCCGCGCCCAGGTGGTCCGTAGGCAGGCCGACGGCAGTTGGCAGCGCATCATCGACCAGCCGGAGTTCCGCCCGCCCACCAGCTGACGACAACTCAGTTCCAGCTGTTCGCACCGCGTACCACCGGCACGTCCTCCGAACGTGACGAGCGGCGCGACGTGGCTCGCGCCGCTCTCGACGACACCTTCCGGGCCATGGCCCAGGTGATGCGCCCGAGCACCCACGCCGTCGTCTGCGTCCACAACCGGCGGATCGCCGGGCAGTCCGTGCCCGCCGATCGCGCGCACGAGTACGTTCTGGTCGCGGTAAAGCGCTCATGCGAACAACTTTCGAGGAGACCGGAATGTCGAACCTCGTCATGGTGATGCCTTACCGGGCGTACATCGCCAAGGCCCATCAAGAAGGGTTCCGGATCAGTGCCATCTGGGACCGGGCCGTGGCCGACCGGCTCCACGGCTCGCGGGCCGGCGCGTACCTGGCGGACGTCCAGGCGCAGGTGGAGGAATTCCGGCTGGTGGACTTCACCGACCGCACGGCGTACGCGGAGGCGATCCGCGCAGCCGTGCGGGAGTTCAACGCGGATTATGTCTGGCACCTCGGTGGCGAGGACTCGATGATAACGGCGTACGAGACGGCCGCCGGGCTGGGCCGGGCGGTCAACCCGCCCCAGGCGGTGACGCTGGTCAACGACAAGCTGGCCATGCGCCGACTGCTGCGCGAGCGCGGCATCTCCACCATCCGGTTCGCCGAGGCCGGGCACTGGAGCGAGGTGGCCGGGCTACTGGCCGATTTCGAGCTGCCGGTGGTCCTCAAGCCGACCACCCTGGCCGGCAGCCGGGGGACCTACCTGCTCACCGATCCGGCGGACCTGCCGGCCTGGGGCGAGTCCCTGGCCGGCTACCAGTACGAAGGGCCGCTGCTGGTCGAGGAGTACCTGCGGGGGCCGGAGTTCAGCGTGGAGACGCTGACCGTTGACGGGGTCCACCACGTCGTCGGGGTCACCCGCAAACTGCTGGGGCCGCTGCCGCATTTCGTGGAGATGGGACATCTGTTCCCGGAGCCCGACAGCGACCAGACCCGGCAGGTGGCCGCCCTGGCGGTCACTCTGCTGAACGCGGCGGGCTACCGGTGCGGCCCGGCGCACACCGAAGTGATTGTCACTGCCGACGGCCCGCGGATCGTGGAGTCACAGGCCCGCCTGGGCGGGGACAAGATCCCGGTGATCGTTCAGCTGGCCACCGGAATCGATCTGGAGCAGGAGGTGTTCGCAGCGCTGGCCGGTCGGGTCCCAGCAGCGCCGCAGTCAGGTTCGGTCGGGCACATCGCCTTTCTCGACCTGCCGCTGGGCGTCCTGCGCGCGGTGCAGGGTCTGGAGGCCGTGCGGGAACTGGACTTCGTGGACTCGGTGAGCTTCCCGTTCGAGGTGGGCCAGACGATTGCGCAGACGGTCAGCTCCAAGACCCGCCACGGGTTCGTCATTCTCACCGGGGCCGACGCCGCGCAGGTACTCGAGCGCGCGGACCGGGTGCGCTCGATGATCACTGTTGAGGTTGACGCCCCCGCTCTGGCCGGGCAGGTTGTCACCCGGTGAACTTCTTCGCGCTTCCGCGTAACGTCCGGGTCCGGATGGCGGTGATGTTCGTCCAGCGGCTCACCGATTCCATGATCACTACCTTCATCGCGATCTATCTGGCCGAACGTCTCGGCGCCGGGATCACCGGCGCGCTGGTGCTGTTGCTGGCCGTCCTGGCCATCGCGGCCATGCTCGTCGGGGGCCATCTGTCCGAGACCTGGGGCCGTCGGCCCGTGTTGATCGTGGGCGAGCTGGCGGCGTTCGTCTTCTTCGGGTTGATGGCGCTGGCGCACGCGGCCGACTGGGGAGCGCTGGCCGTGTATTTCAGCTACGTTCTGGTCAAGTTCGGCACCAGTATGGCCATGCCGGCCAACGACTCGATGATCGTCGACGTGACGACCACGGAGAACCGCAAGTTCGTCTACACGATCAACTACTGGGCGGTGAACCTGGCGCTGGCCACCGGGGCCATGCTCGGTGGCTTCCTCTACGGATCGCACTTCGGTCTGCTGCTGGTGATCGCGGCGGCGGGCATGGCCGGTTCCCTGCTCGCCACCGTACTTCTCATCTCCGAGACCAAGCCCCGGCCGGTGGCGGGAACGCCCGCCGCGCCGAGCAGGCCGAACGGGCTCAGCCAGATGATCGACGGATACCGGCTGGTCTTCGTCGACTGGGTGTTCGCCCGGTTGCTGATCGCGGCCACCCTGGGCATGACCCTCGAGCTCCAGATGAACAACTACGTCGGCATCCGACTGGCCGACGACATGCCGATCCAGTCCCTGTTCGGCTTCGACCACATCGACGGCCCGCGGATGCTCGGTGTGCTCAAGGCCGAAAACACCGTCCTGGTCGTCGTCCTGGCGCTGTTCTCCCACGTCCTGCTGCGCCGGGTCTCCGACCGGGCCCGGCTGTACGTCGGCATCACGCTGTTCACCGCCGGGTTCGCGGTGCTGGCCGTGACCAACTCGGTGTGGGTGCTGCTGCTGGCCTGTCTCGTCCTGACCCTTGGCGAGTTGCTGAACGTGCCGGTCAAGCAGTCGATCCTGGCCGAACTGGTTCCCGAGCAGGGGCGTACCCGTTACATGGCCGCATACAACCTCAACATCCGCGTCGCCCAGTCGCTGGCAGCGGTGACCATCTCGCTGGGAGCGATCGTGAGCTCCTGGGGGATCGCCGCCCTCTACGTGCTGATGGGCGTCATCATCATCCTCCAGTACCGTTCCGTTCTCGGCCATCTCGAGGCCCGCCAGGCGGCGGACACCCCCGCTCCTGCCTGATCGGGGCAGAGCCCGACCCGGCGAAGGAGCCGATCATCGTGCCGACCACTGCAGCCCGGGCCACCGAGGCCTATCTCAGCGAATGTGCCCATCCAGGGAGCCGTTTGCGTCATCTGCTGACCGAGGTGGACGTGCCCGCCGACCGGCTCGCGTCGTGGCGGGTGCCGGCCCGGCCCCTGATCGCCGACGAGGCGGAACTGCGGGGCTTCGGTGACGATCTGGCCGCCGTCTTCCGCCTGCTCACCGAGCTGCCGGCCCGCTGCTTCGACGGTGACCTGGGCCGGTTCTGCGGGTTCTTGGGTATTGACGAGCGGCGCGCCGCGCTGATGCGGCGACTGGGGGACGCGCCGCCACCGATGTACGGCCGCTCGGACATGTACCACGACGGCACCGCCTACCGGCTCCTGGAGCTCAACATCGGCAGTGCCCTCGGAGGGCTGGACATGGTCGGGCTCCTTGCCCCGGCGCTGTTGCGGGTGCCGGCTTTCGCGCAGTTCGCGGCCGACCACGGGCTGCGCCAGTACGACACCGGCGCGGACATCGCCCTCACCCTGCGCGACGCGGCCAAGCCGGTCGCGGTCGACGATCCGGTGGTGGCCGTCCTGGAGGCGCCGGGCGGGTTGACGGCCTACCGCCACCAGCGCCAGGCCCTGGCCGACCAGCTGACCGGGCACGGCCTGACCAGCCGGGTCGGCGAGCTCAGCGATCTCGAATTCGTCCGCGGGAAGCCGCATCTCGACGGAACGCCGATCGACCTGATCCTGCGCTACTTCGCCCTGGAGGAGATGCTCGCCCGTCCCGAGGACGAGGCCCTGCTGGAACCGGTGTTCCGGGCCCATCAGAACGGCACCGTGGTGCTGTGGACGCCGATGTCGAGCAACCTCTTCGGCAACAAGGGCACGCTGGCGCTGTTGTCCGAGCGGGCCGTTGACGCCGCCACGTTCGCCCCCGCGGAGCGGAGCCTGATCGAGCGGGTGGTGCCGTGGAGTCGTGTGCTGGGCCGGCCGGGAACCGCCGTCGACCGTCCGCTGATCGAGGAGTGCCGGGAGCGCCGGGAGGAGCTCGTGCTCAAGCCCACCGGCCTTTTCGGCGGTCAGGGAGTGGTGGTCGGCCGCCATGCGGACCCGCGCCGCTGGCGGGAGGCGATCGAGGCGGGCGCCGCCACCGGCGCCCTGGTCCAGCAGGAGGTCCGGCCCAACCTGGAGGGGGTGATCGACCCGCAGACCGGCGAACGGCAGGACTGGCACATCCTCTGGGGGGCCTTCCTGACCCCGAACGGTTTCGCCGGCGGCTGGGGGCGGATGGTGCGGCCCGGTGGCAACGGCGTGATCTCGCTGAGCGCCGACCCGAACACCCGCAGTACCTGCGTTTTCATGTGCTGACCGGCGTGCACCGGCACCGGCACCGGCACCGGCACCGGCACCGGCACCGGCCAATCATCCAGCCTACGGCTGCTTCTCGCTCGCACCGACGCCGACGGCCCGGTTCGGGCGCCGTACATCGACTCGTTCGGCCCCGCGATGTAGCGCGAAGACACCCCCGATGGTCCACCCGCCCATGCTTTCGCAGAGGCAGGCCGCCCACCACGGTCGGCGAGGTGGGGGGAAAGGGTGACATGTCGATTGTCAACGCCGTGCGGTCGGTACCCGACGAGGCCACGCGCCCGGAGCAAACCCGCGGCCCGGGACCGGTCGCCCCTGTCGAACCGAGCGCCCGGGAGGCGGCATTGATGGACCAGGACATTCACGGCGCCCATCACCAGTCGAAGCAGAGCTGGCTGCGGGTCCAGGCGCAGCCGGCCGGCCTGTGGTGCCACCCCGAGGAACCGGGGGCCCAGGTCCTCGACCTGCCCGGTCGGGAGGCGACCGTCGAGCAGCGACGTCTCGCCCACTCCCGCAGGACCTACCGGTTCTACGAGGGCGGTCCGGTCCGCCGCGGAGACCTGGAACGGGTGCTCGCCCGGCCCACCCCGCCGCCGGCACCGGCGCGCGGCCTGGGCACCCTGACATCGGACGAGATCGGCCATCTGCTGGGGTATCTGGGCGCTCACCGCAGCTCCGAGCGGCTCCTGCCCACGTACGCCGACGCCTCACCGGGCACCCGGTACGCCGCCCAGGTGTACGTCGACGTCCACGGCGTCGCCGGTCTGGCCCCCGGGGTGTACTACTACCGCCCGGTCCAACACCGGCTCGTGCTGATCCGCCACCATCTCGGCGCCGCCGGCCCACCAGTCCTGCGACTACACCTGGTCGGTCACCGGCGGGCGATCGAAGCGATGTACCGCAACAATATTCGCGAGATACTGCAGATCGAGGCCGGGCACGTCGTTGGCCTGCTGGAGCGGGTGCTGCCCGGCTACGGGCTGGGCATCGAGGCGGACGACAGTGACCCGACCACCGTGCAGGACCTGCGCTGCGCCGACGAGGACTACCAGCTCGGCACGTTCCGCATCGGTCCGGCCGGACCGGACCCGGTGTCCGGGCTGGATGCAGTCGAGATCTACGTACAGAGCCATCCCGGCCGGATCCCGAACCTGCCGCCGGGCGGGTACCACTACCGGAAGGGCCACCTCATCCTGGTCGGCGAGGAGATCGTCGCTCGTCACCACATGATCGCCAGCAATCAGCAGGTCTACGACCGGGCCTCGTTCGGCATCACCGTGGCCGCCCGCGGCCGGGACTGGCGCTCCTACGTCGATCCGGGCCGATCCCTGCAGACGCTGGTCATTAACGAGCGAAAGCTGGGCTTCATGGCCTCGGACCACAGCTGCGAGACCGGCGCCCAGCTCCCGGCAGCCCGCCGGATCGAGAGCATCCTCGGCTACCGGTACGGCCACCTACTTCTTCCTCGGTGGGCGGGTCAGCACCGAGCAGTGGCACAGCGAGGGAATGCCGTTCACGATCCCCGACCGGGTCGTGGTCGCGGACGCCCTGCCCCGCACGCCGAACGGCACGGCGAACAGGCCCACCATCGCGGCACTCGCCGACGCCCTGACCGAGTCTCCGAGCTACTGACACACACGCTTGCGTCTCTCGAGGAGAGATCTCACCAGAAGGACAAGGACCATGACCAGACTCGTCGACCTGACCCACGGCTTCTACGACGGAATGCCGTCGTATCCCGCGGACTGGTTCCCGAAATTCGCCAGCGAGCGTTCCATGACGCCGGAGACCGACCCGTACGGCACCAAGCGCACGTTCTCCTACCTGCACGTATTCCCACACAACGGCACTCACATGGAGTACCGGCTGCACTTCTTTCCCGGCACCGAGGGCATCGACGAGGTCCCCCTCGACACCCTGGTGGGTCGGGCCTGTGTCGCCGACCTGTCTCACAAGAATGACCTCGAGCCGGTGACCGGCGATGATCTCGAGGCGGCTCTGCGGCCGGTCTGGGAGCCGGGCAACCGGCTGCTGGTGCGCACGGACTACCTCCGGCACAACTGGGGCCGGTCCGACTACTGGGATCGGCCGCCCTACCTGATGCTCTCGGCGGCAGACTGGGCGATCGACAACGGCGCCAGCCTGTTCGGGCTGGACTGCATCACCGAACGCCCGGGGGACGCCGAGTCGCCGGTGCACCACAGGCTGCTGGCCGCCGGGATCCCGCTGCTGGAGTACGTGGCCAACCTGCACGAGCTGAGCCGCCAGGTGGTGCAGTTGATGGCCCTGCCGATGAAGGTCGCCGGGGCCGAGGCCGCGCCCACCCGGGTCCTGGCGATGGAGGAGACCGGTGGAGCCTGACCCGTCTGCGGCGGCCGGCCCGCAGTACCAGGTCGCGCTCGCCCCCGCACCTGACGACAGCGCGATCTCTGATGCCCTGCAACAGCTCCTGGAACTGATCGGCTCGCCGCTGGCCGAGCTGCGGGCCGGTGACACGGTCCTGATCAAGCCCAACCTGTTCCAGACCCGGCCTGGCTTCCACGTCAGCACCACCCTGCTGGCCGCCATCGCCAGGACAGTGGCCGAGCACGGCGGCCGCCCGGTGATCGCCGAGCGCACCCACGCGATCTACGAGCTGCTGGGCGAGCACGAGGCTGCCCGGTACGCCCGGGTGGTGAGCTTCGACGACCTGCCGCTGCGGATCACCAGCATCCCGGAGGCGACCTCGCTGCGGGTGCCGATCGCGGTGCCGGAGCTCATCCTCGACTGCGACTACTTCATCGGGGTGCCCCAGTTGCGTACGCATGCCAGCGTCGTCTACTCCAACGCGATGAAGAATCTGGTCGGGCTGCTGCCCGGGTACACCACCCGGATCGTGCACATGGCCGGCGTCGACGAGTCGACGGTCGACCTCAACCTGATGCGACCGCAGGACCTGGTGATCTGTGACGGGACGACCGTGATCGAGGGCAACTACCCGATGGACGGGCAGGCGCGCGCGGTGGGTTTCCTGGCCGCGAGCCGGAACGCGGTCGCCCTCGACGTCGCGGTCGGCGACCTGGCCGGATTCGACCCCCGGGAGGTGGCCTACCTGCGCGACGCGCATGACCGCGGGATGGGACCGACCGACCTGGCCGACATCGAGATGCTCGGAACGGCCCCGGAAAAGCTGGCTTTCGACATGGTCAAGGCCCCGGTCGAGATCCGCTCGCCCCGGGTGGGGATCCACGTGTACGCCGAGCACGCCTGCCGGGCCTGCAGCCGGTTCCTGGCCGGGGCGCTGCACGCGCTGGCCGACGAGATGCTGGCCTGGGACGGGGAGATGACGATCCTGTGCGGGCCGCAGATCGAGACGCCGAAGTTGTGTGGCGTTGTCGTCCTGGTCGGCAACTGCCTGTACGAGAACCGCGAACTCGGCATCTACATCGAGGGTTGCCCACCGCGGGCGATCCAGAAGGCCGCCTTCGTGTACGCGATGGGTGGGACCGTGAGCGCGCACGAACGGACCCAGTTCCGGGTGCCGAACCTGGTGGAGGTCAGGCCGTGACCCTTTCGACGATCTCCTCGACCCTGCGTCCCGGTTCGCGGCTGTACCGGCATGTCCTGCCGCTGCAGCCGGTGGAGCCGGTGGCCGCGGCCGCCGCGCTGCGCCCGGCCGGTCGGGTCATGCTCAGTTCCGGGACCGGGGGCCGGGGACCGGTCACCCTCGCCGTGGGCGAACTGGCCGTGCTGTCGCATCCGGGTGGTGCCGGCTCGGCGCCGCTCGCGGACGCCGTGGACTTCCTCGCCGGGCTGGAGCTGCAGCCGGACAGTCCCGACTGGGAAGCGGCCTGGTACGGCGTTCTCGGCTACGACGCGGTGCGCGACATGGAGCGGCTGCCCAGCCGGCACCCCGCCGAACCGCTGCCGGTGTACGAGTTCTTCCTGCCCGAGGTGCTGGTGCGCTTCGAGGACGGGCACGGTCAGGTGATCGGCCGGGGGTCCTCACCGGCGGCAGCACGGACCGCGGCCGGGCAGGTGGTGCGGATCCTCGACCGGCTCAGCGTGACACCACTGGGCGAGGTCAGCATCGGCGCGGGCCGGTTCAGTCTCGGTTACGAGGAGTACGCCGCTGCCGTCCGCCAGGCCCAGCAGCACATTCTTGACGGTGACGTCTTCCAGCTCGTGCTGTCCCTCAGCTGGACCGCACCGGCCACTACGGACGGGCTGACCATCTACGACCGGCTGACGTCGATCAACCCGTCCCCATACCACTTCTGGTACGCCGGTCCGCGGTTCGAGGTTGTCGGTGCCTCACCGGAGCCGTGCCTGACCCTGGACGGCGGGACGGCCCTGATCCGCCCGTTGGCCGGGACCCGCCCACGCGGCCTGGACCGGCCGACCGACCGGCTGATCGAGGACGAATTGCGTTCCTCGGTCAAGGAACTGGCCGAGCACCGCATGCTGGTCGACCTGGCCCGCAACGACCTGGGGCGGGTCTGCCGGCCGGGAAGTGTGCGGGTGGACCGGCTGATGGAGGTGGAGCGGTACTCCCACGTCATGCACCTGACCTCGGATGTGCGCGGCCGCATTCTTGCGGGCAGCCGGACCGACGAGTTGATCCGGGCGACGTTCCCGGCCGGCACCATGACCGGCACTCCCAAGGTCCGGGCGATGGAGATCATCGACGATCTCGAGCCGAACCGCCGCTGGCTGTACTCCGGTGCCGTCGGCTCCTTCGGTCTCGCCCACGTGGACCTCTTCCTGACGATCCGCAGCCTGGTCCTGTGGAACGGGCAGATCCGCCTGCAGGCCGGTGGCGGAATCGTCCACGACTCTCAGCCCTCCGCCGAGTACGCCGAATGCCTGGCCAAACTCGGCTCCGGCGCGCGCGTCATCGGCGTGTCCGTAGAAGGAGCAGCCGCATGATCTGCGTGATCGACAACTACGACTCGTTCGTCTACAACCTCGTGCAGTACACGGGGGAACTGGGCGCCGACCGCGTCGTGCACCGCAACGACGAGGTGACGGTGCAGCAGGTCGCCGACCTCGCGCCCGACCTGATCATCATCTCGCCGGGGCCGGGCGACCCGTTCGACGCGGGCATCTCGGTCGAGGTGGTGCGTCAACTAGGTCCGCAGATACCGGTTTTCGGGGTCTGCCTGGGCCACCAGGCGATCGCCGCGGCGTTCGGGGGCCGGATCCGGCACGGGTCCGAGCCGATGCACGGCAAGTGCTCGGCGATCACCCATGACGGGGAGGGCGTCTTCGACGGGCTGCCGCAGCCGATAACGGTGGCGCGGTACCACTCGCTGGTGGTCGAGGCCGAGGCCTTGCCGGCCGAGCTGGTCGCGACCGCCTGGACCGACACCGGCGAGATCATGGGCCTGCGGCACCGCACCCTGCCGATCGAGGGCGTCCAGTTCCACCCCGAATCGTTGTTCACCGAGCACGGCATGCAGATGGTCGGCAACGCGCTGCGCCGCCTGCAGAGCCGGGTCCGGGCAGAAGGGATCGTGACCGCGTGACCGCGACTGTCACCGCACCGCAGCCCCCCGTCGACCTCCAGACGCACCTGCGCCGCATGATGCAATGGCATTTCGATCCGGCGACCGGGACGGCGTTCTGGCTGGACCGGGTGACCGACCTCGGATTCGACCCGCTGACCGACGTGCGTGAGCTGGCCGATCTGCGGCGGTTTCCCGACCTCAGCGAGGAGCTACGCACGGTCGACGTCTCCCGGCTGATCCCGCGCGGCAAGGCCGACCGGCCCTTCGCCGTCTACGAGTCCGGCGGCACCCTCGGACGACCGAAGCGGATCATCGAGCACAGCTCCCGGCTGGCCAATGTCCAGTGGGTCAGCGAGGTCCTGCGTGGGCACGGCTTCCCGGACGAGGGCAACTGGCTGCACATCGGCCCGACCGGCCCGCACATCGTCGGCCGGTCCGTGCGGCTGCTGGCCGAGCATCGCAGCAGCCTGTGCTTCACCATCGACCTCGACCCGCGCTGGGTGAAGCGCCTGATCGCCACCGAGCGCCCGGACCTGGCCGCCGAGTACGTCGAGCACGTTCTCGACCAGGTCGAGCAGATCGTCGCCGACCAGGACGTCGCCGTCCTGTTCGTCACCCCGCCCGTCCTGGAGGCGCTGGTGGCCCGACCCGCGCTCTACGAGCGGCTGGCCGGGACCGTGCGCGCGCTGATCTGGAGCGGCACCAGCATCAGCGTCACCTCGCTGAAGCTGATCGAGGAGGAGTTCTTCCCCGACGCCGCGGTAGTCGGCCTCTACGGCAACAGCCTGATGGGGATCGCCCCGCAGCGCACCCGCCGGCCCGGGGACGAGCACCGCTGCGTGTTCCGCCCCTACTGGCCCAACGGCCAGGTGGAGGTGCTCGACCCGGAGACCGGCCTCGAGGTGGCCTACGGCGAGCGGGGCCGGGTGCTGGTCCATTTGCTCAGCGAGGACATGTTCCTGCCCAACGTCGCCGAGCGGGACACCGCCGTGCGGCTGCGGCCCGAGGACGCGGACGGGGTGGAGTTGGCCGACGTCCAGCCCTACCGCGGCGACGCCCGCACCGTGATCGAGGGGGTCTACTGATGAGCCTGCAGATCATCCGCCCGAGCCTCGGCGGGGAGCCGCTGGACAGCGCCGATCACCAGACGCTGATCGGGGTCGCCGGGCAGTCGGTCGCCACCGTGTTCACGGCGCCGCCGTTGCTGGTCCACCTCTCTCTGCGCCGCCTCGGCCGGGCCGACGTCACCGCCGTCTCGGCCGGGTTGTTCTCCGAGGCGGGCCGGCGGTTCGCCACCGAGGTCCTGGACGGGCTCACCCCGCAGGAGTACTGCCATCGGGCCGCGAGCGCCTCCGGGGTCCCGGTCAGTGTGTACACCCGGGCGCTGAACAGTATTCGGGCCGAACTGGAGCACCTGGACGCCGTGGCGTCCCGGCCGTCCGCGGACCCCTCGCCCGGGCCGGCCGGGGTCGACGCCGTCGTCTGCCGGGTTCCTCGCGGCCGGGTGCTCACCGTCATCTGCCCGAGCAACCATCCCGAGCCCCATGTCACCTGGGTGCGGGGCCTGGCCGCCGGGTACCGCGTGCTGGTGCGGCCCGGCTCGGCCGACCCGTTCACCCCGAACCGGCTGTCGGCGGCCCTGGTCGAGGCCGGGCTGTCGGCCGAGCGGCTGGCCGTCCTGCCGAGCGCGCATGCCACCGCCGACCTGCTGGTCCGCTCGGCCGACCGGGCGATCGTCTATGGCGGGCCGGCGGCGGTGCGCCGTTGGTCCGGGCATCCGTCGGTGCTCGTGCGCGGTCCCGGTTTCAGCAAGGCCCTGCTCGCCGGTTCCGGCCCGGCGACGGAGTCGCTGCTCGGGCATCTCGCCGACGCGGTCGCCGGGGACGGAGGGGTGCGTTGCACCAACCTCTCCGTGATCCGGACCGCCGGTGACACCCAGGCTCTGGCGCAGGCACTGGCCGCTCGCTTGTCCGCCCGGCCCGTCCACCCGGTCACCGAGCCGCAGGCGATCCTGCCGGCCGTGCCGGTCGCGGTCGCCGAGGCCGTGCGTGATCAGCTCGGCCGCTTGCTCGCGTCCGGGCTGGTCGACGAAAGTGGTTACACGGGTGATTCTTTCGTCACGGCCTCGGACGGATCGCTGATCGCCCGGCCGGTTGTTCTCTCGGCTCCGTCCGGGGTGGAGGTGCCCGAGGTCGAGCTACCCTTCCCGTTCGTCATCGTGGCGCCCTGGCAGGCCGAGGACGGTCTGGAACCGTTGCGCAACAGTCTCGTGCTGAACCTGCTGACCGAGCCGGCCGAAGCGGCCGGCCCGGCGGGCGCCGGGCCGCTGGCGCGGGCCCACCTCGAGCCCAGCATCCGAAAACTGGTGCACGGAGCGATTCCACCCTGGAGTACCGCACCCGGGCTGCCGCACGACGGCAGTCTCGACGACTTCCTGCTGGAGCCGAAAACCGTCCTGAAAAGAGCATCGCGTGAACAGTGATCGTCCCCGACTCGAGCGCGTCGTCGTCACCGGTGCCTCCGGTGACCTCGGCGCCGCGGTCACCGCCGCCTGCCTGGAGCGCGGCGCCGCCGTCCTGGCGCAGTACCACAACCGCAAGGACCGCCTCGCCGGTCTCGCCGGCCCCGGCGAGCTTTTCCCGGTGCGCGTCGACCTCACCGAGGACGGCGGCGCCCGCACCCTGGCCGCGTCGCTGCCACCGCGGTGGGACGGCATCGACCTGCTCGTCAACTGCGTGGGCGGGGCCCGTCCCACCGGGTTCGCCGACACCACGGACGAGGACTGGCGCCGCTGTCAGCAGCTCAACGTGGACGTCCCGTTCTTCGTGATGCGTGAATTGGTGGGCCCCCTCCAGGCCGCGGGCGGCAGCGTGGTCAACCTCTCCAGCGTGGCCGCCCTCACCGGGGGCTCGTTCGGGCCGCACTACGCCGCGGCCAAGTCCGCGGTCATCGGGCTGACCCGCTCGGCCGCTCGGTCCCTCGGTCCGCAGGGGATCCGGGTCAACTGCGTGGCCCCCGGCCCGGTGGCCTCCGCGATGACCGACGCGCTCGACGAGCGCACCCTGCAGACCCTGCTGGCCGGCACGGCGCTGGACCGGGTCGTACAGCCGTCCGAGGTGGCCGACGCGGTCCTCTCCCTGGCCCTGGCCGGTGGCATCACCGGGCAGACCGTTGTCGTCGACGGCGGACGGTACTTCCAGTGACCGAGGTGGCGCAGAACCCCGGCGAGCTGGGAGAGCGGCTGCTGGCCCGGATGCGGATGCTCGACGGCGTCGTCGTGGCCTTCTCCGGCGGGGTCGACTCCGCCCTGGTACTGGCCGCAGCCATGCGGGCGCTGCCTGCGGACCGGGTCCGGGCCGCGATCGCCGACTCCCCCAGCCTCGCCCGCACCGAGCTGACGCTCGCCCGCGAGGTGGCCGGGGAGCTGGGCGTCGAGCTGATCGAGATCCGCACCGCCGAGCTGGACGTGCCCGGCTACCGCAGCAACGCGGGAGACCGCTGCTACTTCTGCAAGCACACCGTCCTGACCGCCGTGTCCGCTGTGGCCGCCCGCCAGGGCATCCACCACGTGGCTACCGGCACCCACGCCGACGATCACCGGGCCGCACACCGGCCGGGGCTGCGGGCAGCCCAGGAGCTGAAGGTGGTCGAGCCGCTGGCCGAGGCGGGCCTGGGAAAGCAGGAGATCCGCCTGCTGGCCACGTCCTGGTCCCTGCGGGTGGCCGACAAACCAGCCGCGCCCTGTCTGGCCTCACGGATCGCCGTCGGGGTACCGGTCTCGCTCACCCGGCTGAACCTGGTCGAGCGGGCCGAGGCGGCGCTGCGCGAACAGCTGACCGGAGCCGGTCTCACCGCCCACGACCTGCGAGTCCGGTTACTGGGTCAGGGTTTCCGGGTAGAACTGGACCAGGCTGCGCACGGTGCGCTCACGGCCCGACCGGCCCTGGTCGATCAGGTGCTGGCCCGTCTGGAGGAGCTGATCCGGGCCGGCCCGGGGCAGCTGTCGATCTACCGTCTCCCGGCCACGTCCGGACCCTGACCGGTGCCGGATCACCAGGCGTAGGCCTCCGGCGCGGGCCGGTGACCCGGGAAGATCTCGTCGAGCCGGGTCAGTGCCTTCGGCTCCAGCCGCACGTCCAGCGCCGCGACGGCGCTGTGCAGGTGTCCAGCGTCCGGGGACCTACGACCGGTGCGGTGACCGCGGGCTGGGCCAGCAGCCAGGCAAGAGCCACGTGCCCCGGCTCATGGCCCAGCTCGGCGGCGAAGTCCTCGTAGCTCTGGATCTGTTCGCGCCTGGTCGCCAGGGCGGCGGCCGCGCGGGCGACGGTCCGCCGGATACCGCTGCGCTCCTGCCGCAGCACCCCGCCGAGCAGCGGACCACGGCAGCAGGCCGATACCGTAGTGCTGTGCGGCCGGGGCAACCTCCAGCTCGATGCTGCGTTCCAGCAGGTTGTAGACGGACTGTTCGCTGACCGGGCCGAGCAGGCCGCGGGCGCGCGCGGACTCCTGGGACGCCGCCAGGTGCCAGCCGGCGAAGTTGCTGGACCCGACGTAGGTGATCTTCCCCTGTGTGATCAGGACTTCCAGGGCCTGCCAGATCTCCTCCCAGCGGACCGAGCGGTCCACGTGGTGCATCTGGTAGAGGTCGATGTGGTCGGTGCGCAGCCGCCGCAGGCTCGCCTCCACCGCGCGACGGATGTGCAGCGCGGACAGGCCGCCCTCGTTGGGTCCGTCACCCGTCGTCGAGTAGACCTTGGTGGCGAGCACGGTGCGACCGCCGCCCTGCGCCAGCCAGTTGCCGATTATGATCTCCGTCCGGCCGGGCTGCTCGGGCCAGCCGTACAGATCGGCCGTGTCGACGAAGTTGATGCCCAGGTCGAGAGCGGTGTCGAGGATGCGGTGGGCCTGCGCCTCCTCGGTGTGCACCCCGAAGTTCATGGTGCCGAGGACGAGTCGGGAGACCTTGAGGCCGCTCCGGCCAAGCTGGGTGTACTCCATGGCGGACCCTTCTGAAGCCGGCCGGACCGGGATGGGGGACGCGCTGATCAGGCAGCGGTGAAGTGGGCGACGTGGTCCATCGCCCACCGGGTGAAGGTACGGGCGGGCCGCCCGGTCAGCTCGGTGACGGTCGGCAGCACCGGCAGGGCGGTGGACGGGTCCTTCGCCGTCTCGGCCCATTCGCGCAACAGGTCGGCGGCGATCCCGGGCCGAAGGAACCGCTCCGCGTCCGCCCGCCAGCGTTCCGCCGGGATCTCCTCGACGCGCAGGGGGCGGCCGATGGCCTCGCCGATCGCCGCGACCTGTTCGGCCTGGGAGACGAGCGCGGGACCGGTGAGCGTGAGGCGGGCGCCGTGGTGGCCGTCCCCGAGGAGGGCGGCCACCACCGAGGCGGCGATGTCCGCCTCGTGGATGACGGGGCAGACCGCGTTCGGGTACGGGAGCCCGACCACGCCCTCGTCCCGAACGGACGCGGCCCACCACAGGGCGTTCGTCGCGAACGGCGCGGGCCGCAGGACCGTCCACTCGGCCAGTCCGCTACCGGCCAGCGCGTCCTCGGCGGCCCGGTAGCGCGGCAGGACCCAGGACCCGAGGTCGCGCTCGGTGTGTCCGGCCGCCCAGGCGCCGGTGAACAGGACGACGCGGCGCACGCCGGCTTCCCGGGCCGCCTCGGCGAACGGACCGATGGCGGGGAGGACGGGAAAGAGAAAAGCGGTGTCCACCTCGTCCAGCGCCTCGGAAAAGGTTTCCGGTACGGTCAGATCCCCCTTGGCGACGGTCAGTCCGGGCTGTGACCTGACATTCTCCGGACAGCGGGTCAGTATCCGGACTTTCTTCTTCGCGGCGAGCAGATCGCGCACGATATGGCGGCCCGTTTTTCCGGTCGCCCCGGTCACGAGGATCGACATCGCCGGATCACCCGGCCGCGGCGTCACGCGACGTGTCCATGGAGGCCCTGTCCCGGGCGTCGACGCTGCGGGCCCGCTCCTCCAACTGCTGGGCCGCCTGCTGCCAGGTGGCGGCGCACTCACGGGCGGCGGAGGCCACCTGTCTCACCCGGTGGGGCGGGATCTGGTCCACCAGCTCGCTCCACCGGTTGCCGGCCACGGCGTTGGTGTCCAGCAACCGCAGCAGGAAGCGGCCGTGATCGGTCTGGCGGACCGAGGGGTCCCGCTTCAGCGTGAGCAGTGTCTTGGCCATGGCGAGGGAGGCGATGTTGTCGGCCTCGCCGGAGGACGGTTCCAGCGGCTCGCGGGCGGTTCCGCGCCGGGCCGGCAGCAAGGGGCTGGTGCCGTTCTGGATTCGTTCCCGAACATCACGGACGGTGGCCATGGAGAGGCCACTCTCCTTCGCGATGTCCCGCAGGCTGGCATCCGGGTGGGCCAGCACGTACTCCCCCGCCAGCCGGCGCCGCTCCGCGGTGTCCACGACCCGGGACTTGCCGTCCAGTCCGATCCGGACGTTCAACTGAGGAAGCGCGTCAGTCGAACGCCGGCGGAGGGAACTGACCGTCTTCGGGGACAACCCCGCGACGGTGGCGATCATCCGGTCCGACCATTCCGAGTGGGAGCGGATGATGCGCAGCGCGGCGGCGTTGCGGTCGGAACGGCTCAGTGGGAGGCCGTGTTTGGCATTGCGCTTGACGGCCAGCAGGAAGGCCTCGGCCGCCCCGCCGTCGAAGTACTGGACGGCAATGTGCGTCCAGCCCTTGAGCCGGGCGGCTCGCAGCCGGTGTGCGCCGTCGACGACCCGCGAGGTGGCGCGGTGGACGATGATCGGCGGCAGTGGGGAGGCGCTCTGGGCCAGTTGCTGTACGTGCTCCTCGTTCTCGCCGCCGAGACGGGGCGAGTCGTCCGTCACCAGGGTGTGGAGGGCGACCCTGACGACGGGGAGTGCGTCTGCCTGGGCCTCCCAGAGTTCGGCCGACTCACAGGTGGGGGGCGTCGAGGAAGGGGCCCTGCTGGATTCGCTCCAGGATTCGTGCGGAGCCATTCGCGTTCTCCTTTTCAACGATTCGTTGTCACGAGGTGAACAGACATGCGATGGACGCGCAGGACCGCCGAGATCACTTTCAGGGGACGACCAGGCGTGCCGTCCGGCCCGGTGAGGATCGCCGCTTGCCCTCCCCTACCGCATCGGGCCGCGGAAACCTGCGCGTCCTCTCCTAGCCTCCCGGGTCGGCGCATCGGCCGACCATCGATGATGCATCGGTCATGCTCCGCCGGTGGTCACCACGATCTGGGCGGCTGCGGTCTCGGCCAGACGCTGTGCCAGATAGGGGTTCTCGGCGGTGGCCAGGACGTGGCCGATCCGGTCCTCGTTCACCCGCAACGCCCGCACGCTCGTTCCCGGGGCGACGTACACCACGGCTTCCTGCACGCCCGGAACCGCCCGGGCGATATCCAGACCGGTCACACTGTCCACGACGCCGGGATCTGCACTCAGGTACCGGATCGCCGCTCCGGAGACGGGCGAGGGGACCGGGCCGACGGACTCGCCGAGGTACTGGCGGACCACGAGTTCCATGGTCGCCACACCGAGGCTGCGGTCCATCAACTCGGTGATCCGTCCACCGGCCGGGCGCGGGTTGATCTCGACCAGCTTCGGACCGTCCGCGGTGTACTTCAGCTCGACGTGGGCGATCCCCAGGTCGAAGTCCACGGCCCGGGCCGCGGCCACGGCGGTGCGGGCGAGGTCGTCGCGCACCGCCTCGGGCAGGACGGACGGAAAGGTGTGGCCGAGCTCGACGAACCGGTTGCCTCCGCTGACAGTCTTGTCGGTCACCCCCAGGACGCTGTACGAGCCGCCCTGGGCCAGGACCTCGACGCTGACCTCGAACCCGACCAGGCACTCCTCCACCAGTACCTCCGGATGCGTGGGCTGCCCCCGCAGGTTGGTGGGCCGCGCCACGATCGCGGTGAAGGCCATGCTCACCTCGACCGCCGTGGTGCAGCGCACAACGTGAGCCCCGCTGGTCTCGTCTGCGGCCTTGACCACGCAGGGCAGGCCGATCTCCTCGGCCGCCGCAGACGCCTCCGCGAGCGTGGTCACGGCCCGGAAGACCGGCCCGGGCACCCCCCGCTGCCGGCAGCGGCGCCGCTGGTCGACCTTGTTGCGGGCGATGCGGATTCCGTCCGGGTCCGGGCCGGGCAGGCCGAGCTGGCGAGCAGCCTGCGCGGCCGGCACGACTTCGTACTCCGCGACCGACAGCAGCGCGCTCAGCGGCGCCTGCGCGTCGACCTCCTTGACTGCCTCCATCAGCGGGGCCAGTTCATGCGTCGGGCAGGACACGAACTCGTCCACGCAGGTCTGCAGGACCTCGGTGCCACCGGCCGCCGCGTGGTACCGGTCCAGACCGCAGGTGAAGAAGATGACGTGCAGGCCCAGCCTGCGCGCGGCCCGCAACGCGTCGAAGCCGGACCCGGAGAGGTTGGACTCGACGAATCCGATCCGCCTCATGAGTGAGACTCCTTTCTGTCAGTCGTAGTTCAAGCCACCGGAACGGGCTCGCTTGATCTCGAAAAAGTGGGGGTTGTGCGCCAGGGCCAGGGCAGCGTCGAAGACCTCGCCCGCCTCATCGCCGCGCGGGATCGCGTTCAGCACCGGACCGAAGAACCCGACCCCGTCGATGTGGATGGACGGTGTGCCGAGGTCCTCACCGACCGGGTCGAGGGCCCTGCGGTGGCTGGCCCGCAGTTCCTCGTCGTAGTCGGTGCTGCCGGCCGCCGCGGCCAGCTCGGCCGGCAGCCCGACCTCGGCCAGTGCCTGGATGATGACCTCGGTGTAGTCCTTGTTGCCACCGTTGTGGATCCGGGTCCCCAGCGCCGTGTACAGGTCACGCAGCACACCGTCGCCGTGATCCTTGGCCGCCGCGATGCAGACCCGCACCGGCCCCCAGGCCCGGTCGCAGAAGGTGCGATACCAGTCCTCGATCTCGCGGTGCTCGTTGAGGACCGACAGGCTCATCACCCGGAAACTCAGGTCGATGTCACGCTTCTGCTCGACCTCGAGCATCCACCGGGAGGCGATCCAGGCGAAAGGACAGGCGGGGTCGAAGAAAAAGTCCACCTTCGGGGTGGCGGACGCAGACAGAGACATGTTGATCTACTCCTGGGTCGGGACGGTAGGAAGGAGGGCGTTCAGCGGGCCGTAGCCGAGCCAGGGCGAGGAGGCGGTCAGGGTGCCGGAGTCCAGCAACTCGTGGGCCAACTCATTGGCCGCGGTATAGGCGGCCTGGGCCAGAGCCGGGCCCACGGTGATCCGGCGGACTCCGGCAGCCTGCAGTTGCGCGACGGTGGCGCCACCGGCGCCGGTGAACACGCTGATCGGCAGCGGGGAACGAGCCACCAGGTCGGACAGGACCTGCAGGTCGGACAGGGCCGGGACGAACACGCAGTCGGCGCCGGCAGCGGCGAAGGCCTGGGCCCGGCGCAGCACCTCGGCCGGGCGCTCGGCCGGGTCGCCGATCCTGCGGATGTACACGTCGGTCCGGGCGTTGATCACCAGATCGGGGATGCCGTGGGCGACCGCGGCATCCCGGGCGGCGGCGATCCGACCGGCGGCGACCGGCAGATCGAACAACCCACTTCCACCCGGAGGGGCGTCCTCAAGGTTGATCCCGACGACTCCGGCCTCCAGGACCGCGGTGACGGTCTGGCCCACCTGGGACTCGTCCGCACCGAAGCCGGCCTCGATGTCCGCGGTGACGGGCACATCGACCACCTCGGCGATCCGGCGCAGCAGCCGGAACAGGTCAGCCCGGGGCACCTGCTCGCCGTCGCGGTAGCCCAGGCTCCAGGCCAGGCCCGCGCTGGTGGTGGCCACGGCCGGGGCACCAGCCTGCGCGATCACGGCGGCACTGGCCGCGTCCCACGCGTTCGGCAGCACCAGCACGCCGCTGGAATGCAGCTGGAGCAGCAGTTTCGCCCGGTCCTGCGGGCTGAGACGACTCATGTGGTCCTCGTTTCGGTGTCCACCGTCTGCATCCAGTCGAAATTGTCTGGCGCCTGGCCGTATTGGATATCCATCAATTCCTCTCGAAGCTGTGACATGACCCGACCGGGGAGGCCGTCCCCCACCGTCCACTCACGACTGTCCGAAAGTACCTGAACCACGGGCTGGACGACGGCGGCGGTCCCGGTCGCGAAAGCCTCGACGAAGCGTCCGTCTCGGCATCCCTGTTCCCATTCGTCAAGGGCCACCAGTTCTTCGCTCACCTGATACCCGGCTCGCTCCGCCAATCGCAGGACGGAGTCGCGGGTGATGCCGGCCAGCAGAGTGCCGGTCAGCGGAGAGGTGATGATGCGGGGTCCGGCGTCGGTCTGCTCCACGAAGAACAGGTTCATCCCGCCGGCCTCCTCGATGTAGCGGCGTTCCTGCGCGTCCAGCCAGACCACCTGGTCACAGCCGCGCGCGAGCGCCTGCCGCTGGGCGATGTGGGCGCCGCCGTAATTGCCTCCGCACTTGATCTCCCCGGTGCCGCCGAGGGCGGCGCGCACGTACTCGGTGGAGGCCAGCAGCCGAAGCGGCTTGGGACCGAGGGAGAACGACGGGCGGGACGGGCCGCCGAGCACGGTGAACAGGAACTCTTCTGCCGACCGGTTACTCAGGTGAGTCTCCGAGGCGATCATGAACGGCCGCAGGTAGAAGCTGTGCCCGCGGGTGGACGGCACCCAGGCCTGGTCGACCCGCAGCAGCGCTCGCAGCGCCGCCACGAAGTCCACCTCCGGCAGGGTCGGCATCGCCATCCGGGCGGCCGAGCGGTTGAACCGGGCCGCGTGATCGTCCGGACGGAACAGGGCCCGCTGCCCGTCCGGTCGCCAGAACGCCTTCAGACCCTCGAAAATCGTCTGTCCATAATGGAAGGCCATGGTTGCCGGGTGCAACGAGAACGATTCCAGCGGCCGGACCCGGGCGTCGTGCCAACCGCGATCGGGCTGCCACTGAACGGTCACCATGTGATCCGAGTACGTGGTGCCGAACCCGGGTTGGCCCAGCAGTTCAGAACGTCGTTCGGGCGAGACCGGCTGCGCGGGCTCCCAGGTGAACTCCAACCCGGTGACGGTCATGCGGACTCCTTGAGGACGATGTCGAGGCGGGCCAGGGCACGATCGACCAGCCGCGCGCTGATTCCGGTATAGCCCGCCGGATCGAGCAGATCGGACAGGTCGGACAGCTCCCGGTCGCTTACCCCGGCCTCGGCCAGATCGGCCGCGAGCACCCCGAGCAGGTCGGCGTCGTCGCGTTCGGCCCGGGTGGTCGCCCGGGCGAGCAACTGCTTGGCCGGCCCCTTGCCCAGCCGGGGCGCGAGCGCCACGTTCAGCCGTTCGGAGACGATGGCCCCCTTGGTCAGCTGCAGGTTCGCGGTCATCGCAGCCGGGTTCACGCGCAGTGAGCGGACCAGCTGAGCGCCGTTCTGGGCGGCTCCGAGCGCGATCCGCAGGCACTCGCGCAACGGCTGCCATTCGGCGTGCCAGGCCCCGGAGGAGCGCTCGTCCTCGGCGACCATGGACTGGAACAGGACGAGGGCCAGCGGTGGCAACTGGCGGGCGGCGGTCGCCACCAGCGTCGAGAACACCGGGTTGTGCTTCTGCGGCATCGCCGAGGAGGCACCGCGCCCGGGCGCCTGTTCCTCGCTGACCTCCCCGATCTCGGTGCGGCTGAGCACCAGGACATCGGCGGCGATCTTTCCCAGCGCCCCCGTGGTGATCAGCAGGGCCGAGGCCACGTCGGCCAGTGGGGTGCGGGCACCGTGCCAGGGCAGGGACTGCTCGACCAGACCCAGGCGGGCTGCCACCAGGCCGGGCAGGGACACGGTCCGGTCGGCGGCCTCGCCCGTGCCCAGGGCGTACTCGTGATAGGCCGCCAGCGTTCCCGCTGCACCGCCCATCGAGGCCGGCAGCGTGCCGCGGCAGCGGCGCACCCGCTCCACCGCGTCCAGGACCAGGTCCAGCCAGCCCGCCGCCTTCAGCCCGAATGTCACCGGCACCGCGTGCTGGGTCAGTGTCCGCCCGGCCATCGTGGTGTCCCGGTGCCGGTCGGCCTGTACGGCCAGGCCCTGCGCCGCCGCCAGCAGGTCACGCTCGATCTGCTCCAGCACGCTCGCGCACAGCAGCATCAGGGCGGTGTCGAGGATGTCCTGGCTGGTGCTGCCCCGGTGCACGTACTCGGCTGCGGCCGGGTCGACCCGCCGAACGGCCGCGGTGAGCTGCCCGACGAAGGCCACCACCGGGTTAGCGGTCTCCCGCACGCCCGCGGCGACGGCCTCCGGATCGATCACGGCCGCTGCCGCGACGGCCCGGATCGCGTCCGCCGCCTGCTCCGGGATCATCCCCAGCTCGGCCTGGGCCGCAGCCAGCGCGACCTCGGTACGCAACATCGCGGCCAGGACTGCGTCGTCGTCGACCAGCGCTCCGGCCTTGGTCGCGGCCCAGGCCGGCGCCAGGATGCCGTGATCCGCCGAGGTCATTCGGTGCTTCCGGACTCGTCGAGCCAGGACTCACCCTGCCGGGCGAGCGCCAGTGGGCGGGCCGGGTCCAGGGACACGGACGGCTCGGCCAGCTTCAGGCAGGACCGGGCGATCGCGTCGGAGTCGCCGAGGATCACCGAGTTCACCCCGGGCCGGATCCCGGCGGCGGTCACCCAGTGCACGCCCTCGGTCGGCACGCCGAAGGCGAAACGCCGCGGGTGCGGGCGGTCGGCCGCGTCGATCAGGTGGTACGGGCGCCGGGTGACCGCCGCCCCGCCGGTGACGTACCGGCCGCCCCCGCTGATCGAGATCCGGTACGGACGGCACTCGCCGCGCTCCAGCAGCGACCGCAGCAGGACGTCGGTGGTGCGGTGCAGATCGGCCTCCGGCAGCCGAGCCTCGACCAGGGCGGTGGCACTTACGCTGAGGTCCGGGCAGGCCCCGGAGGAGGCGACGAACCGCCCGTCCACACACTCGACCCGCAGGTCCGGGCCGAGGACCTCGAGCACCCCGGCGTCCATCAGCGCGCCGAACTGCTCGATCCGCTCCAGCGGCGGCCCGATCGAGACGAACGCGTTCAGCGGCATGTACCAGCGCTGCAAGTCGTCCCGGTAGGCATCCCCGGAGAGCCCGCCGTGATCGACCAGCAGGCGAATCTCGTTGCGCAGGTCACGCAGCACGTCCAGGGCGGACTTGAGCGGACCGGTCAGGTTGCCCTTGTCCGCCTCCACGACGTCCCGGGCCACGTACTCGCGCAGCCAGCGCCGGAAGTGCGCGGTCGAGGTCAGGGCCGAGGCCGGATATGGCCTGGCGATCCGGCGCCAGTCGAAACGCCACTCGGGGGCGATCCCATAGGCGTCGAGAAGCGCTCTCTGGAGATCAGTTTCACGCAGCGACAACGGTTCGCCGGTGAGCGGGACATCGGCCGGTCCGGCCGTGGCGAAGGCGTCGGTGAACTCCTCGGCCCCGCCCGGATGTCCCTGTTCGCGCAGCAGGGCGGCGGAGTACACCGTGCGGACCTCGTGGTCGATCAGCGGCCAGATGTCGGCGCGGAAGTCCGCCGGAGTCCCCCGGTCGGCGCGCGCGCGAAACCGGGCGATCACCTCGGGGGTGATGTAGCGCGGCTGGTGCCGCCCGAAGGGACCTTTCTCGTTCCGGGCCCGAGCGTGGTACGGCACCCCGCGGCGAGAACCGGTGATCAGCTGAGGTTCCCGCCCGGTCGGCCGGTAGACCAGCTGTCCGTCGGCTCCCGGCTCGAAGCAACCACCGCGCCCGACGGTGAGCAGGGCCAGGTAGTCGAAGAAGTTCAGCCCCATCCCCCGCAGGATCACCGGCTCACCGGCACGCAGGTGCTCCAGCGGCACGTCCGCCGGGTTGCTCGGGGCGATGTAGGCCAGCCCGCGATCGGCGGCGAACTTTCCCAGAGCGGCCTCGGCGTCGAGCAGTTCGTGCGACAGGTGGCCGAGCGCCAGGACGACCGCGTGCAGCCCGTCGACGGACCCGCCGTCGTCCAGACGGACCTGCTGCCAGCCGCCCTCGACGTCCCGCACGTCCACCGCCCGGGCCGGGTGCTGGGCGAAACTGACCCGCTCGGAAACGGTCTGGCGGATCCGGCGCAGCGTCCATTCCAGGTAGCACCCGTAGAAGGACCGGGACGGGTAGTCGTCCGGGCCGAGCGCGGCGGCCTCGGCCAGGGCCGCGGCAGACAGGTCGGAACTGCCGATCAGGGCGACCGCCCGGGCCCACTCGTACAGGCTCGGGCCACTGATCACCGGCCCCTCGCAGTCGACGGTGGCATCGACGAACATGGTCACCTGGCTGGCGACCGTGTTCATCAGCAGCAGGCGGTCCTGGCTGTTGCGCCAGACCCGACCGCCGTCGACCACGTGCGGGTCGATCAGATGGACGACCAGTGACTTCCCGTCGGGCAGGAGTGACTCGGCGTTGGCGCAGAGGCGTTCCACGACCGAGAGCCCGCGCGGGCCAACACCGATCACGGCGATGTCGACGGAGTCAGTGGCCACCCTGCACCCCCGTCCGGCGACCGGTCCCTGGGTCACGGTCGCGAAACGGCCCGTCAGTCAGAACGGCAAACTGGACGACCTCCGGGTCAGCGACCGGCAGCAGGTGGACGTGGTTGTGGTGGGGCACAGTGACCTCTCCGGAAGAAGGAGATGCGGCCCGGACCGGCTCCGGGGCACACCTGATCAGGTGAGCGAGTCGCTCGTGGCGAGGTTCTTGCCGGCGCGGTTGCTCAGGTACGTGGGCAGATCGGCGTACTTGTCCCGCAGGAAGCGCTTGAGGGACTTTCCGGTGAGACCGAGCGGGTAGTCGCCGTCCTCGTCGGCCACCTCCACCATCGCCAGGGCCGGGCGACCCAGCGGGCGCAGCGCCGCATTGGTCGACATCAGGACCTTCTCGGGGTTGACGTCCCCGGTCACCACCGCGATGGCGACGTTCTCCAGGCCGTTGACCCCGGCCACGACCGTGCAGTCCTCGACTCCGGGAACCTCGTTCAGCACGAGTTCCTCGGCTTGCACGGAGTAGAGCGGTCCCTCGACCGTGTGCACGACGTCAATCGCCCGGTCCACCTGGTAGAAGTTGCCTTCCTCGTCGCGGTAGGCGATGTCGCCGGTCAGCCAGTAACCGGCCAGCATGCTGCGGTAGGTGGTGTCCGGGTTGCCCCAGTAGCCGGGAGTCAGTGACGGCGGCTGGGCGCCGAGGTATCCGAACTCGTAAGGTGCTGCGAGGGTGCCGTTCTCGCGGACGATCGCCACTTCGGCGAAGCCGACCGATCGGCCGACGCAGCGGTCGTTCCGCTCGGTTTCCAGCGTGCGCGGCTTCATCAGCACGCCCCAGCCGAGCTCGGTGGTGCCCAGCCGGTCCAGGAAGGTCGAGGGCTCGCGCTCCGGGGACCGTCGCCCGAGCACATTCTTGATGTGCCGCTCGTGCACCGCGTCGCCGATGGATACCCAGAAGTTCACCGAGTCCAGGGCACCCTGCGACGGCGGCAGCGCGGCCATCTCGGGGTAGGTGTGACCGAAGGCCATCACCATCGTCGGCTGGTGTTCGACGATGGCCGTGGCCAGCTCCTCACCGTCCACATCCCGCCAGGGCAGGAACGGCTGGCCACCGAGCACGGCGTACGAGGTGAAGGCGATGCAGCCCTGGTGTGACTGCGGCAGCGCCGTCATGATCAGGGCGTTCGAGTCCTCCTTGTAGTCGACGGCCCGGAACTTCGGCCCGGCCACGATGGTGCGGTGGGTGTGGATCGTCGGCTTGGGCAGGCCGGTGGTGCCGGAGGAGTGCATCAGGCCTACCGGATCGTCCGGGTGGTGCCGGAAGCGGGCCTCCTCCGGAAGGGTGGCCGAGACCGGGCCGGGTACCTCCTCCATGGTCGTCGTCCAGCCCAGGGTCAGTTTCCCGAGGTCGGGAGCGATCCGCCCGAGCCGCTCGGCGTCGGTGTAAAGGCCGATGGCGCCGGTGCGCTCGCACAGCGCGACCGCGGTCTCGCGCGGGGCCTTGCTGTTGATGAGCACGGCGATGGCGCCCAGCTGAGCGATGGCGGAATAGTGCACGAAATAGGCGATGGAGTCAGGCAGGAAGACGGCGATCCGGTCCCTCGGGCGTACCCCCTGCTCCCAGTACCAGGCCGACCAGCTCTGCACCAGATGGTTGAGGTCGCGCAGGCTGAACTCGGTGCGGGTCTCCCCGTCGATGTACGGGATCGGGATCAGTGACTTGATGAACGGCTCGTCCGGGAAAGGGTTCAGCGCCAATAGCGCGGGAAGCAGGTTGCCTCCACCGATGGTGGGGTTCGCAGCCACCTGAGCGCGCAGATCCAGCGGGAGAACGGTGTTGTGCGTCAGGATCATGTCATCGCTTCCTGATGTGGGCCGCAGAGGCGATCAGGGTGCGATCCGTGGTCGGGGCAACGAATCCACTGTTGTAGCAGCGAATTTGGTGCGCTCCGGCGCAACCCCGCGACAACAGCAGAGGTGTGTTGCCGGCGAGTTCCTCGACGGCATCCAGGTTCGGACCGGCGCGATCCACAGTGATCTCCTCGGGCCTGTGGTGCCGGCCAGGGGTGGCGTCAGGTGGACACCGCTGCCCCCGACCGGCGATGGGCTACCTCCAGCATCACAACCCGCACCATCGGCACTGCCTTTGTCGGGCATCCGTCGAACATCGGCCCCCACCGGACAGCATCGGTTCGGCTGCACCCCGACGCTCGGGGGTGACTACCCGCAGCGGACCTCGCCCAGATCGAGTTCGGTCGCCGCCTGGGTACGCGCGTACTGCCGCAGCAGCTCGTGGAAGTGGTACCGCCCGGCCGCGCTCTGCCGGAGCAGGTGCACGTCGAACAATTCCTCCAGCAGCCGATCCGCTTCCGGCACAGACATGTTCGCCAAGGCAGCGGCGGCGGCGTCGAACTCTTCACCGGGGACACGGGTGAGGCCGAGGACGCACAGCAGGCGCCGCTGCTCCGGCGACAGATGACGGTACGAGGCGTCGAAGAGAGCGCTCAGGTTGTGCTCTCCCAGGGAGAGCTCCCGCAGTCGTGTCCGATCGTCGCGCAACCGCTCGATCAGGTCCGTGAGCGTCCACGCCGGACGGCTGTGGAAGCGGGAGGCGGCGATGCTGACCGCCAGCGGAAGCTTCGCGCAGAGCGCGACCACCTCGGCCACCGCGTCCGACTGCCCGCCCACCCGCCCGGCACCGGCGATGCGGGTGAACAGCTCGACCGCGTCCGCCTCCGGCATCATGTCCAGCGAACAGGACGCCACTCCGTCCAGGCCGACCAGCCGCCGCCGGCTGGTGATAATGACTTGGGCCTTTCCGGTGCCGGGCAGCAACGGACGGATCTGCCGCACATCGAGGACGTCGTCCAGCACCACCAGGACCCCCCGCTCGGCGACCTCGGCCCGCCAACGGGCCGAGCGCTGCCGGACACCCACCGGGATCTCCTCCTGCTGCAGCCCGAAGTCCAACAGCAGCCGTTCCAGGGCGACCTCCGGCTCCAGCGGCTCCTGGCCCGGGGTGTGACCCTGCATATCGATGAAGAGCTGGCCGCCGGGATAGTTCGGCGCCAACTGGTGGGCCAGCCGCACGGCCAGCGTGGTCTTGCCCGCACCGGCCATACCGTCGACAGCGACGATGCGCAGCGCGGTCTCCGTGGCCGGGCGGGGCACGCCGAGCGAGCGCAACTCATCGGCCCGGCCGATGAAATGAGCTGTGTGGTAGGGAAGGAAGGAACGGCCGCTGAGGGACTTGCTGGGCGGGTGCACGAGTTCCACCGGTCGCGGCCTCGCCGCCGGTGCGGAGGCGGCGGCATCTCGCCGTCCGGCCAGGGCCGCCGGATCGTCCCGGAGGATCTGCTCGTACAGCCGACGCAGTTCCAGGCTCGGCTCGACCCCCATCTCGGCCCGCAGCAGCCGGCGGCCCTGCTCGTAGGCGGTCAGCGCGTCCGCCTTGCGGCCGCTGGCCAGCAGCGCAAGCATCAGCAGGCGCCGGGTTTCCTCCCGCAGCGGGTTCTGCGAGACCAGTACGCCCAGCCGCGGCACCACCACCGCTCCCGGTTCACCGCTTTTCAGACGCAGTTCGAGCAGTTGCTCGGTCGCGCCCAGCCGCTTTTCCTCCAGGCTGGCAGCGATGATGTCGAGCACCGACCCGTTGAGCCCGGACAGCGCCGGGCCTTTCCACAGCGTCAGCCCCTGCTCAAGCAGGTCGATGGCCTGGGCGGATTGCTTTTCGGCAGCCGCGGCCGTGGCCTGGCCGACGAGGCTGACGAACCGGTGAGCGTCGACGTCCTGCGAGGGGACGTCGAGGCGGTAGCCCGGGCCGTCCTTCAGGATCATCGACTTGGCCGACCCGAAGCTGCGCCGCAGTCCGGAGACGGCGTTGTGCAACTGCCTGCGGACCGTCACCGGTGGCCGGTCGTCCCAGACCGCCTCGATCAACCGGTCCGCGGTGACCACGCGGTCGGGCTGGAGCAGGAGCACGACCAGCAGCTTCTGCTGCCGCAGCCCACCGATGTCCACCGGGCCGTCATGTTGAGCCCGAAGATTTCCGAGCAGCTCAAAGTACACTTACCCCCCTGACTCGATACGTACCCGCTGGTGGATCCGACCGGCAGCTTCAGTCGGAGCGCTGGAACAGCGCGGATGTGGCAGGTCTCCCGGTAAACGGGCTCGGCGAGCGAGCCCTGGACCAATATGCGGTAGTCGTTCGATCGGCAGGCTCCCCACAGCGACTCGGTCCATCGAGCAGAGCGGCAAGCCGTGAACATCGAGCCCCCCTGCCGTAACTCCACCAAAATGATTAACATCTGGCGATACCGTCACAATAGCTCGCATTGCTGACCAAATCATGGCCTTCGTCACACCGTTCTGCGAACGGCGCGCGACGGCACGGTAACTGTTTACACCCTTCCCCCCCGACACTAGGGTCGCATTCATGGGGAAAGCTAACATCACGGGCATCGGACCGTCTACAGCCGACCTGGGCTTCGCGAGACTCGACCTGGACCGGGTCACCCGGACCGGAGACCCGGAAGTGGTGTTCGGTGCAGGCAAAACACCGGAGCAGATCGTCGCATCGATGAGCCGACTGCACGAGGCGCATCCCGATCGGGCAATTCTCGCCACCCGCGTAGACGCGACGGCCCGCGAGCACTGCCGGCGCCACCTGTCCGAGGCCCAGGTCGATGACCTGGCCCGGACCGTCGTCCTGGGCGAACCGCCCACCGGCCGCGGCCGCGTCGCCGTGGTCTGCGCCGGGACGTCCGACCTGCCGGTGGCCCAGGAGTGCGCCACAACGGTGACCGTCTTCGGCGCGGAACCCGACCTGATCGTCGACGTGGGGGTCGCCGGGATCCACCGGCTACTGTCTCAGGTCGAGCGGATCGGTACTGCCGACGCGATCGTCGCCGTTGCCGGCATGGAGGCGGCCCTGCCGTCCGTACTGGGCGGGCTCTGCGGCGCCCCGCTGATCGCGGTCCCGACGAGCATCGGATACGGCTGGCACATGGACGGGCTCACCGCCCTGCTGGCGATGCTCAACACCTGTGCCGCCGGCGTGGTCACGGTCAACATCGACAACGGGTTCGGCGCAGGGGTCGCGGCCGCCCGCATCGCCCGCGCCTCGTACCGGGCTCTGGCCACCGCCCCGGTGGGCTCATGAGCATCGCCTGGATCGACGCCGGCAACGGATGTGCCGGGGACATGCTGCTGGCGGCCCTGGTCGATGCCGGCGCGGACCTGGACACGATTCGCGCCGGCCTGTCTCGAATTCCGTTGGAGGGTGTGCACCTGCAGGACAGCGTGGTGCGCCGGCACGGGCTGCGGGCGCGGTACATGAGTGTGCAGGCACCGGCCACCAGCCATGCCCGGCACCTGCCCGAGATCGTCGAGCAGATCACCGCCGGCGCGCTACCGGAGGCGGTCGAGCGCTTCGCGGTCGCGGTCTTCCAGCGGCTCGCCTGCGCCGAGGCCCACGTTCACGGAGTCGACCCGGCGCACGTGCACTTTCACGAGGTCGGGGCGCAGGACGCCGTCGTCGACGTGGTCGGCTGCGCGATCGCCCTGGACCTGCTAGGACTGCTGGACGCGACGGTGACGGTGTCCCCGATCGCAGTTGGCGGCGGCACGGTGACGGCCGAGCACGGCCGGCTGACCGTCCCGCCGCCGGCGGTGCTCGCTCTGCTGAGTGCGGCCCGGGCCCCGGTGGCCGCACACCCGGTGGCCCGCGAACTGTGCACCCCGACCGGCGCCGCCCTGCTGGTCACCCTGGCCGACGGGTACGGCCCGATGCCTGCCTGCACGCCGGTCACGGTCGGCATCGGGGCCGGGACGGCCGACCCGCCGGGGCACGCCAACATCGTGCGGGTCGTCGTCGGGCAGTCCTCGTCGCCGACGCCGACCTGGGTGAGCACCGACCTGGTCACCCTCGAGACCACCGTCGACGACCTCGATCCACGGTTATGGCCGGACGTTCTCGCTGCCTTGCGCAAGGCGGGCGGGGCCGATGCCTGGTGCGCTCCGGTCACCGCGCACAAGGGCCGGCCCGGCATGCTCCTGACCGTCCTGGTCGCGCCGGACCGGGTGGACGGCGTCTGTGCCGCGATCTTCGCGCACACCTCGACCCTTGGCGTGCGGCTCCACCCGGTCGAGCGGCGATCGCTGCACCGCGACAGCGTAAGCGTCCAGCACGACGGCGGGATCGTGCAGGTAAAGCGGGGATACCTGAACGGCGCCGTGGTCACGGTGCAACCGGAGTACGACGACGTGAAGGCGGTGGCCGAGTCCACCGGCCGACCGCTACGCCAGATCATCGACGAGGTACGGTCAGCGGTCACCCCTTCTGTGATCGCCGGTTCCGCCCGCAGCTGACGCGTGGGACGAACCACAACAGGCACAACCGACGATCTGGAGCGGATCAGGCTCACCCGTCCGTCCTGGAGGAACTGTCATGGACCTGTCCACACTCGTTGCCCCGTCGTCCAGGCGCCGATGGCCGGCGGGCCGTCCACCCCGCAACTGGCCGCCGCGGTCAGTGAGGCCGGCGGCCTGGGTTTCCTGGCCGCCGGCTACACCTCTCCCGACCGACTGCGCGCCGACCTGGAAGCGACGACCGGGCGGACCACTGCGCCCTTCGGCGTGAACCTGTTCGTGCCATCGTCCTCGACCGCGCCCGAGGAGGACGTGGCCCGGTACCGGGACCGGCTGTCGCAGAGTGCTGCTCGCTGGGGAATCGAGCCTGGTCCGGCGCAGCACGACGACGACGCTTGGCACGACAAGATCGCCCTGCTGCTGGCGCATCCGGTCCCGGTGGTGTCGTTCACGTTCGGTCTGCCCGAAGTCGAATAATTTGCCCACAAACGATCTTGAGGCCGGGTCCGACGTTCTCGGACCCGGCCTCTGACCTGCACTTACCGTGTGGAGCTGAGGAGACTCGAACTCCTGACCCCCTCGATGCGAACTCCGTGTGGGGTATCGCGATCAGGCCCCAAAAGCCTTAGAATCCCTATGTAATAAGGGATTCCGTGTCATCTCGTGTCACTCCATGACGGCCCCTGACGGGCGGTTCGGGTGACAAATGAGTGACAAGACCGGACCCCCTGAAGCCGCGTTGCTTGAGCTTGTCGTGGCGCTCCGCCCACCGCTTGACCGCACCGAGGTAGGCCGCGTTTGCATCAGGGTCCGGCGGCTCTACGGCGAACCAGTACTGCTCGTCGACGAGGAACTGGTGGACGAGCTCAAGCTTCTTCTTGTGGTCTGCCCAGAGCTCGTTCAGCCGGTCGTTGACGAACCGCTCACCTTCGGGCGCGTAGGCGATCTGAACCCGCCGCTGGTGCAGGCCGGTCGCCTTGCCGGATTCCTCGAGAGCGAGGATCACCAGTGATCTCGACAGCGCGACGTTGTCGCCCTGGAGGACCGTGAGCGCGGCGGTGAGCAGCCGATCGGCGTTGGACAGCAGCGCGTGCTGCACACTCGACCACCTGAGGTCCGGTCAGGTCCGGCAGCTGCCGGACTGGTCGACCGCGGCCCTGTGTCACCCTGCTATTCGACCACGGCCGAACGTCAACATCGGATCGCTGAGCCGCCGCGCACGGGATGCGATCCAGCGCCCGCCAGGGTGCACACCTCGAACCCCCTCGCCGTCGGGCTCGCGCCCGCGAGAATGGTTAGCGTGATCGACAACCTGTCCATGCTGACGGTGCCCTGGGTTTTCAGTCAGTCCCACCCGCTGACAACCTCGAATCTCATCTCGGAACTGAAGAAGCGGGGCGTTTCCCTGGATTCTCAGACGTTGCGTGAGCTGTATCGACGCGGTGACCTGCGGCCGCTGGCGGAGATCACGACGAGGCCAGTGCGTCCTGGGGTCCCTATCTCTGAGGTCCCGGCGGCACGGGGCAGCCTGCAGGCGCAACTGCGGATCGCGCTGGCCGCCGGGCGTATTCGAGACCCCGGAGCGGACGACTTTCGCCCACGGTTGCGGTTCGACGACAGGAGGCGCAGCGATCCGCCCCGCTGGATGAACGGCCTCATCTACAGCCGCTGGCAACTGTTGGCGGTGCCCGAGCTACGCCGCCGCCTGCCGTTGCGTCGCGTCTTCGGACCCTACGAACGTCGTCGTGTGAGTTTGCCGCCGCTAGACGAGTGGTCACGCGTCCCCATCGAGCGACTAGCCGGATGGGTCCCCGTGCTCGCGGCACTCGATGCCCGCTACCTGCCAACTGTCGACCCGGAGTGGCTGCGACTGACCAACGTCGAGCTCGAAGAGTGGGACGAGTTCCGCACGTTCTACGACCCGGTCGCCACGTCCAACACACTCGAGGTCAAGCCGGACGAAGTGCAGGCGTTCGCGGAATGGTTGCTCTATCGCGCCCACACCCTTGACCCGACCGGTGATTGGTCCCGGCTGATCCGACGTGCCCCCGATCGCGGGTGGAAAACCCTGACCGGTGACGCGCTCATCGCGCTCGATCACCGGCTCGCCGCCGAGGTTCTGTTGCTCTTCTACGAAGACCTCACCCAGCGCAACGCAGCGCCACCGCTGCCTCAACTTCCTCGGATCGCGTGGCACCCACTGTTCGAACGGATCTCAGACCAGGGCGACGAACAGCTCGACAGCCTATTGGCCCACCTTGGGGTGTCGCCGCACCCCGGTGTCGTGCTCGTCGTGGAGGGAGAGACCGAGGAACTACTGATCCCTCGCGTTTTTGATCACCTCGACCTTCGACACACCCCTGACCTGGTCCGAGTGCTGTGCATGCGCGGCGCCGACAGCGAAATTCCCCTCGTTGCCGCGGCGACAGTCGCGCCGCTGCTCGGCCAACGACGCGGCGACAGCTACGACATGATCCGTCCCCCGACTCGGCTCGTCATCGCGGTCGACCAGGACCAAGGCTGGGACAGTCCAGAGAAGATCGACCGCAAGCGCGCCCAAATCCTTCGCGCGATCCGGCAAGTGATCGCCGCCCAAGGCGCGACGGTGTCCGACGAGGATCTTGAGACGTTCGTGATCGTGAAGCAGTGGCCGGGCAAGTGCTTCGAGTTCGCCCACTTCGACGACACCGAGCTGGCCGCCGCGTTACGCCGCATCCACCCCACCTGCGGCGGGCTTAACCAGGCCGCCCTAGTCGCACGTATCGCCACGATCCGCGGGCGAGGCCTCGACATCAAGAAGGTCTGGGATCAGAACTGGACCCCGCAGCCCTCCAAGATCAAACTCGCCGAGGCGCTCTGGCCAACCCTCAAAGCAAAGATCGACGACGCCCGCTGGAGCGGGACCAAGCCAACCCCCGTGGTGGCCGAAGTCGTGCATGAGGCGTACCTGCTGGCTCAGCAATCAGCTTTCGGAACGTACGTGATTCGAGCGGCTAACTCCGCAGCCGGCGACGACGGGCCGCGGGCCTAAGTTCGTCCCTTGCCCTCCCCAGATGGTCGGAGTGCAGTCCGACCATCATTTGGACGATTCCAGATCAGCTCTAGCACGGGCTCGATACGCCAGCTTCCGAACGCGTGCGGACTCGTGGGACTGGAGGCGCGCGATGGCCTGCGCGGCCAAGTCGGAGCTAAAGACCGTGCGTGCAGCTAACCGTTGCGCGACTGCCAGGGCGACAGAACAACCCGGTCCGTCGATGGCGATATTCATCGCCTCCGACAGCCTGGGATCGTCTGATGCAACCTCGAGCAGTCCGGGCGCGGCGGCAGCACGGATGACGACATCAGGGTCAGCGCAAAGCATCTCTCGAAGATCCACGGACAGTCCGCCGCTCAGACGGTCCAAGAGAGTGGCCGCAGCATGCCGCCGGATGGTGTCTCCGGGTAACCATGTCAGGATGCTCCTTCGCAGCTCGGCTTCGGTCACCTCGCCGAGGACGTAGCCGATCGCCATGGTCAGCGCTTCGTAGGGTTCCGGTCGGCTCAAGCCGGGATCGGCAGCGAGTCCGTCGCTGGACCGGTACAGCTCGCGGAGGTCGGATCGCTCGTTTTCGGGCACGAGATCCCATTGCGTGAGCAGGATCGTCAGGGCCAACGATTTTGACTCACTGGTTGCCTGCGGGGTGGCAAGTAGTCCGTGCAGCGGTGACCAGGACGCGTGTTCGGGCGCGTGGAGGTTCGCAGCGACCAGACGGCCGGCGGCACGTCCCCCGCCCCCGAAGCTCGGGCCAATCGCGACTGCTTCGGCGGCAAGTTCAGCGCACGTGTTGGCTTCACCCTCGATGATTTTCCGCAGACCATCGGTCTTGAGAAGCTCGAAGTCTTGAAGGTTCTCGAGCGCGTCTGGATCGTCGCCCGAAATCCCCGCAGCTATTTGCTCGGTGGCTAACGAGCTTCCAGCGGCCCGCAACGTGTGGAGAGTCGCCCACCGTCTAGGCGGGTGATGAATGTCGAGTACGGCCCGCTCGAGCAGCGATTGCTCGACCTGCAGCACCGCCTGATCGGCCGCGCCGCGAACCACAGGGAGCACCGGGCCGAAGAGGATCGTCTGGCGCGGGTCGGCTTCCCGCGTCAGGAGGTCGAGTACGGCCGCCAGCGCGGACGCCTGGACCTGTGGGCTCGCCGCCGGAATGACGGTGGCGAGGGCAAGTAGCCCGAAATATCTTGGGTCAAAGCTGGCGCGGACGCGATCGCCGAACTCTGTCGGCTCGGCGATCATGCCCAGTAGATCGGCGACCGCAGCGTCCGCTTCTGATCCGGTGAGCAAATCACCGGCCGCCTCGAGAAGAGACAGGTGTGCCCGTGCGGTCGCTGGTGACCAGCCCCGCGCACGGGCACGGGCCAGGCACGCGACGACCGGTTCTAAGGGCCCGTCACGCCACAGGCGATCGATCGCCAGGCTGAGCGTGGCTGCACGTCCCGTGTGTCGCAATCCGTCCAACGCGAGGACGAACTCGGATTGCTTGGCTTGTTCGAACGTTAACCACGGCTGGGCGGACCTAGCACGCACAACGCTTGTCGACCATAGTTCACCGGCTGCGGCCGATGCGCCTGAGTCCCCAGCGAGAAGTGCCGACACTGCCACGGCCCGGAGTCGGGCTGATATGGAGCGATGTTTGTCAAGGTGGGCAGGGTAGGTCGGTCCTTGATCATTTCTGGTCAGGACGAGGTGATCAGGGCTCCCGCTCGCTGCGCTTGGACGGCGCCCG